>SL_5KL_010_SEDDRAFT_10000393_pt1 | contig 27964 bp, 25 predicted proteins | sample SodLakKL_010_SED_FD_9118 | JGI IMG/M metagenome (IMG submission 9118) | reverse complement strand
CTCCCGGAGGTAGAGGTGATCCGGGAGCCCCAGGTGGTGTCACCGGGGGAAGGGGAAGAGGGGCCGGCCGCGGGGTGACGGGGGTCGCCGGCCCCCCGCCGAGCGACCCGGAGCAGGGCGCCCTCAGAAGGTGGTGATCACCAGATCGGTGGGACCGCCTTCCGCCGCAGGGATGGAGTCGGCCAAAGCGAACCCACTGCCCTCGTAGATGAAGATCTGGCCCGGCAGCCCCTGCGGCGCGCTCCCGAAGAAGAGCTGATACAGCCGGCCCTCGCCGTCGGTGTGCGCCCCGAAGGCGCCGCGGCAGCCGCCGTCCGCCAGCGGCGCACACACCGGATTCTCGGGAGACCGGACAAAGGAGCGGTTCCGCGTGTCCCATACCAGGGTGCCGAAGAAGAAGCCGGACACGTAGGCCACTCCCTCGGAATCGATGTGGATCGAGCCGGGCCCGACCCCGAAGTCTCCGATCACCTCCACCAGCTCCCCGGCATCCGGATCAATGATGGCGAGGGACCCCGGGTCGGCGAAGTTCCCTGTGTTCACCACGTATACGAGACCGTCGGGGCCCACGGCAGCGGAGGTGGGATTGTTCCCTCCCGTCCCCACCTCCGCCAGGACCTCCAGCGTCTGCGGATCCAGGATCGTGACGACCCCCTCCCCTATGGGCGCAAAGTTCTCATCCAGGTTGGATGACACAACGGCCGCCCGATCTCCCGCCATGACGATGTGTGTCGGTCGGGGCGCGACCTGCACCGTCTCGGTGATGGAGTTCTCCGATTGATCCAGCCGGATCCGCCCCACATCACCGGTCCCCAGATTCGCCACCAGCACCGTGTTGTCATCCACGAAGGTCGAGCCTGTGGCGTTCCCCGATCCGAAGAGGAAGAACCGTTCGATCCGGAGACCGTCGGGGTCGATGAGGGCGCTGGACGCGGCGTTGCCCAGAGGAACGAAGAGGCGACCCCCCTGCACTGAGAGACCTGTGGGCGTGACGGAGGCGCTGGCGCCCAGCGGGATCCGCCGAACCTCGTCCGGATCTCCCAGTTGGAAGAGCCAAACAGCGTTCCCTGTGGAGCTGGTGACGATCCCGATCCGTGGATCGTCGGGCGTCCCCTGAAGGAAGGTGAGTTCCTCTGGGGGAGCCACCGGAGACGATTCGCTGTCGGAACACGCCGCCGCACCCAGGGCGAGGAGGACGAAGGCCAGCGCGAGGAGAATGGATCGAACGGCCTGCGGCCCGAACGAATCGCGAGACGGAAAAGAAGACCACACGTTCATGATTCCTCGAAGGAAGAGGGGAATTCAGGGATCCCGGGAGAGGTGGAGCGACAGAGTCCACCACCGTCCGGGGAGGGGATAGTCGGCCAGAAAACTCGTTCGGACATCCAGCGCATTCCGAAGCGCCAGATCGGTGCGCCCACCCCACCCAAGGACCGGGGGAAGGGGGAGGGAGAGGCCCAGATCCAGGGTGCTGAAGGGCTCCAGGACGTTGAGATCGGAGCCCGCCACACTGCGGCGAGCGCCCTGGCGACGAAGAACGGTGCGGAGATCCAGGTACTCACCCTGCCACCCCGCTGTCAGCGAGCCCTGCCACTCGGGACGGTAGACCACCTGCCCCGACAGGGCGGGACCGGTATAGTGTACGCGGGTCCGTTCCAGCGTCCCGTCCAGGTGTAGGCCCACCCCGGGAACCCGCATTCCCGCCGTGAGGGAGCCGCCCCTGCGACGGACGTCGTAGTTGCTCGGACTCCAGATGAACCGGTGGTCCGGGAACCAGATGATCATCCCGTCCACATCGCCCTGGAAGAGCGTGCCCTGAAGCTCGGGGCGGAGGGGCCCCAGCGAGCCGGCCCAGCCGGCCTCGAGGCTCCACTCCCCCCGCACCCGCTCAGGTTCAAGCTCGGGGTTGGGCCGGACCAGGACCCCCTCCTGGAAGAAGAGATCGGCCAGGGAGGGAGGGGAGAACCCGTGGGTCCAGCGGATCGCCGCTCGAGCCCCGCCTTGAACGACCTCGAGCCCAATGGCCGGGGAAGCCACGGGCCCATCCACCAGATCATGGAGGTCCAGACGGATCAGGGCGGAGGGCCTCACCAGCGCCGTATTCGGGAGAAGGGGGAGAGCCTGTCCACCGAATTCGCCGGAGGTCTCAGCCCAGACACCAATCTCCCTAATCCGATCGAGGACCCCATCCTCCAGCGAGGTCGCTCGGACTCCCCGGACGCTACCGGCCGCGCCCCCCTGCAGCGAGAGTAGCCCCACCTCGCGCCAGGCCTCAGTCCGAAGATTCAGGTCCCGAATCCGGGTCCTGGCCCGGTAAGGCGCGCCGAAGGGGGGTGAGGGGTCGGCGTGCCGTGCCTCCTGGGAGGCCAGCCCCCCCGAGACCCGCCACCCTTCGGATGGGGTTCCCGACTCCCACGAGGCCGATGCCCCCACCCGCTCCTCATCCCGGCGACCGGTGAGGGAGGGCTGGACCACCGTCCCCGGACTCCCCCGCCGAAGCCGCTCCCCATGGAGGCGGACTCGACCTTCGGCAGACTTCCCGAGGTGAGCCAGAGCAAGGTGCCCTCGCACAGCCTGGGAACGGGCATTGAGGCGCCTGGCCTCGCCTCCTCCCCGGAACTCGGGCACCCGGTGGGGGAAGTCGCCCTGGGCCGTCTCCTGATGGACCCGCCCGGACACGCGCCACCGCTCCATGCGGTCCAGGGATCGAGAGGCGGCGAGGGTCCCACCGACCTCCCCGAAGGCGCCCCCTCGCAGGGTCGCCTCCACGGGGGAAGGGCTACGAGCACCCGTTTCCACCAGGATCACCCCCGCTAGCGCTCCGGCACCGAACCGAGCGGAGGCGGCTCCCGGGATGACCGTCACCCGGGCCACGTCCGTCAGTTCCAGGCTCGCCAGGTCGGCCTCACCGGTCAGCCCGGCGTTCACCGGCATGCCGTCCACCAGGACGAGCACCTGGTCTCCCGAAGATCCGCGGATGGAGGGGGTGGCCGGCGCGCCCGGTCCTCCCCGACGAATGATGGTGACCCCCGGAACCGTCTCCACCAGATCCGCCACGGTGCGCACGGTGGCGGGAGCCTCCTCCGGGAGGAGAACGACGCCCCCGGCGGGATTTCTGGCCCGAACACCTTCCACCCGAAATCCCGCCAGGACCATCGGATCGGGGAGCAGCTCCACGGAGATCCGGGTCGTCTGCCCGTTCACCGCCGTGACCTCCACCACCTGGTCGGCGAAGCCGATGTGGGTCACCCGGATGCGGTGAAACCCCGGGGAAAGTCCCCGGAGAACCGCACGGCCGTCGGAGCCGGAAAATGTAGAGAGGGGAGAACCCAGCACCTCCACCTGGGCACCGGCCAGGGGACCGTGGGAGGGCGGCGGGATCCGGGGGGCGGGGGCTTCGTGGGCCTCCGTGTCGCCGGCTTCCGCCGGTTCGTGGGCGACGGCAGAGACCCGGATCTCCACTACGGCGGCGAGTTGGGCACCTGCAGGGAGGGGGCGGAGAGCGGAAGCCAGGAGCCCCATGAGGAGGGTCCCCATGAGCATCCTCAGGACGAGCGTGCTCGCCCGAGGTGGGCTGGGGCAACCGGAACGAGGCCCCAGCGGGCCGGGAGCCCAGCCCGGCCTACCGGCGATGTGGGTCGCGAGACTTCGAAGCGACCGTACTGCGCATGACGCCATGATCCCCGTCCTCTTTCCGAAAGACGGAGAAGAGAACAGGATACGGGACCCCGTCGCTTTGGATCAGCGGGGACCACGCATATGCCCATTCCCCTCCCGAGAGGGGTGGATGGAAGGGGGACCCGAGGAGGTCTCCTGGCTCGAGGCAGCGTCGTTCGCCTTCCCGGGAGAAGCTCCCAGTGGCATTGAGAACGGGCATTCCGGAAACGATGAACGTTTCCGCACCTCTGACAGTGGCGGGGCCGCGCCGGATTCTCACCGGTCTTCCGTGGTCCCCGGATCCCTTCGAACTTGTGACGGATGGATAATCAGGACTCAACAGAGGCGCAAGACGGGTGGGGGGCGTCGTGCGGATCCGGAGGGGAGTTCTTTCAGGGTCAGGTCGGTGGCATTTGGCTGCAGGTGGCCTGTCCGGTAGATCGGTGGAGGTGGGCCCGAATCTCCCCCGGCGCCGACGAACAGGGCCCGGGTCCAGACCAAGCCCATCCGCTCCCTCCCAAGGCCAAAGAGCTTCATGAGCGATTCGCCCAAGCAGGGATGATCGTGGACGGTGGGGGCGAGACCCGGGTTGGGCTGGGAGGCGACGACCTCAGGCCCGGGACCGGCCTGGGAAGCAGCACCGCAGATCTGGGGGCGCTCATCGGTGCGGTCCACGGCCTCGCGGGGAGGGTAGGCGTCGGCGTGGCGGGTGAGCACGGCGTCGGCTCCTCGGGGGGATGCGGCGGCGACCTCACGGGGGACGTGGACCCTCGCCGGGCCACGGCCTGGGCGCTGAAAGTGGAGCCCACGAACGGAACGTTCTTCCGCGACCTCACCCTCTTCGATCACCGGGGCGGAGATGTGGCGGAGTCCATGGGGCCGGTCCCGGTCCTCGACCTCGTCGTGGTCACCGACGGCCCCGTGGATACCTTGGCCTTCAATCGTCGATTGGATCGCCGGGTCGCGAAGACCGGGCTCGCCTCCGGCCTGTTGCGGCGCTGGACTTCTTCCCTAGGGCTTCTCCGCCACGCTGTGGCTTCCGGTGACCTTGAAGCCCTGGGTCGGGCCTCCACCCTGAGCGCCCGGTGCAGCGTGACCCTGACCCCCCGGCCCCTTCTGGAGCCGGTGGAGCGAGTCGCCGGCGAAATGGGGGCGCTGGGGGTGATGGTGGGTCACAGCGGGACCGCTACCGGCATCCTCCTCGACCCCGGGCGCCGGACACACCCGGAGGACGCCGCCGCCCGCCTCCAGAGCCTGATTCCCGGCTCGAAGCCGCTCCTCATGAGAACCGGGCCCGGGGGCATTCGTTGGGGAACCGTGTCTCGGGATGCACCATTGCCCCCGTACCGCCTAGCGCATATGGTCTAGACGTTCATCATCGGATGAGGCCGTACGGAAGACCGGTGCAAGTCCGGCGCGGCCCCGCCACTGTCAGAGGCTCCGGAGGCGACTCCGGATCAGACCTGTCCTCATCTGTGCCACTGGGCCTGGTGCCCGGGAAGGCGGACACGGTTGCCTTGAGCCAGGAGACGAGGTTTCGTCCGAGCCCCCACAGAGTCCTTCGAGGGTCGGGGACGGGGCGTGGGTGGTGGTGGCCGGAGCGAGAGTTCGCCGTGGCCGCCTCACCGGCACCCGACTTCGGCAGAGGAACGGGTGCACGGATGTGGTTCTCCTTTCGGGTCCGCCGGACTTCGCCACGCATCGGTCGGGCTTCACCTAGCGCGACCCCCTTCGCCGGGCCTGGGTTTGCCCTCCCGCCAGCCCTCCTCCTGCTCGTCCTGCTCGTGGGGTGCGGCGAGGGAGCGCTGGACTCGGACGTCGCCTCTGACGAGGCTCGTTTCGTTGTAGAGGACGACCGGGGACTTGAGGTGCGTCTGCAGGAGCCTGCGGGGCGGGTGGTCTCCATCATCCCATCCATGACCGAGATGGTCATGACGCTGGGCGCCGGGGACGCTCTGGTGGCTCGGACCCGTTACGATCGGGATCCGTCGCTGGCTCATCTCCCCTCTCTCGGAGGGACGGTCCGCCCCAACCTCGAAGCCATCACCGACCTCCGCCCCGATCTGGTCATTGCCTGGAGCGACGAGGACCACTCCCCCCTCAGTCGTCGCCTCCGGGCCATGGGGATTCCGGTGTATCACGCCTCGGTGCAGCGCATCGACGACATCCGGAGCCACGCCCTCCGTCTGGGTCGTCTCCTGGATCGAGATGATGCGGCCGCCCACTTCCTGGAGACGCTGGAGGCCCGGCTGGCAGCGCTTCGGGAAGACCCCCACCCCGGGACGCCGCCGAGTGTGCTCTACATCGTCTGGCACGATCCCCCCCAGACCGCCGGTCCCGGCACCTTCCTGGACGAGATCATCGAGGTTGCGGGCGGAAGCAACATCTTCCGTGACGCCCGGAGTTCCTGGCCCCAGATATCCATGGAAGAAATCCTCCGCCGAAATCCGGATGTGGTGGTGACCGCCACCCGGCATGACGGGGAAGTGGACCAGGGGAGGTGGCTCCGGGCACCCGGATGGCAGGAGCTCCCGGCAGTGCGGAGCGGCCAGACCCTGGCAGTGAACGCGGATCTCTTCAATCGCCCGGGCCCGGGCGTTGCGAAGGCGGCTGAGATCCTCCACGCGTTTCTGCGGGAGGTGGCGGGGATGTCGACAACACACGCTGGGGGTCACGCCGAAGATCGATCAGCCGCCGGGACCTTCCATTGACCGGCATCGCGCCGCGACTGGGAACGCTGGTCGTGCTCCTCACCGGCGTGGCCCTGGTGAGTGTATCCATCGGCGCCGCCCGGATTCCGATGCTGGAGATCGTTCCCGCCCTCCTGGGCCAGATCGAGGGCACGAGCCGCTCCATCCTCGTGCACCTTCGTCTCCCCAGGGTGGTTCTCGCCATCGGAGTGGGGGGAGCCCTGGCCCTGGCCGGCACCACCTTCCAGGCCCTCCTCCGGAACCCGCTGGCGGAACCCTACGTCCTGGGGATCTCCGGTGGAGCCGCTGTGGGGGCCGTTGCGGTCCTGGTTGCCGGATTGGGCGCCCGCCTTCCCTGGGCCGTCCCGCTGGGTGCCTTCGTGGGCGCGCTCCTGGCCATGTTCCTGGTGCTCCGGGTCGCTCGGGCGGCGGGTGGAAGCCGCCTGGACTCCCGAGTGCTCATCCTGGCCGGGGTGGTGGTGGGAGCCTTCTTCAACGCCATCATCCTGCTCCTCCTCTCCATCGCCGACGTCGAGTCCTTCCGGTCCGCCATCTTCTGGATGATGGGGAATCTCTCCGGCGCGACCTGGGGCGGGAATTTGCTTCTAGCCCTCTACATCCTCCCCGGCACGATCCTCCTCCTGGCGCTGGCGCGCCCCTTCGACCTGCTGGCCCGAGGCGAGGATGTGGCCTTCCACCTCGGTGTGCGGGTCGAACGGACGAAGCTTCTGGCCTACCTGGTGGCGTCCCTTCTCGTGGCCGCGGCGGTGGCTTTTGCGGGGGTCATCGGATTCGTGGGCCTCATCGTTCCCCACGCGCTCAGACTCCTCTGGGGTCCGGGGCACCGCCTCCTCCTCCCCGCCTCCTTCCTGGCCGGTGCCGCCTTCCTCCTCATGGCCGACACGGTAGCGCGGGTGGTCATCGCTCCAGCCGAATTGCCCACCGGGGTCATCACGGCCCTGGCCGGAGTTCCTCTCTTCGTGTTTCTCCTGGTCCGTCGGGGGGTGTAGTGAGACCGTCCACCACACTTGAGGGAGCGAACCTCTCCTTCCGCTACACGCCCCAAGGGCCCTGGGCCGTCCGTGACATCTCCGTTACGGTGGACCCGGGGATCATCCTGGCGGTCCTGGGCCCCAACGGCTCAGGGAAGTCGTCGCTCCTTCGGCTCCTCTCCGGTGCCCTTTCTCCAGACGAGGGAATCGTCTCGTTGGGCGGACGCCCACTGCCGGCGATCCCGGATCGGGAGCGAGCCCGACGGATCGGCGTCGTCCCCCAGAGCGAGCCCTCTCCCTTCCCCATCTCGGTACGCGAACTGGTGGGGATGGGGCGGTACCCCCACCTGGGCACCTGGCGTGGGCTCGGTGCCCGGGACCATGAGGCCATGGATCGAGCCATGCGGCGCTGCTCCGTCCAACACTTCGCGGACAGGGACATGGGAAACCTCTCCGGCGGAGAGGCGCAGCGTGTCCGGGTGGCCCGGGCCCTGGCCCAGGAACCGGAGATCCTCCTTCTGGACGAACCGGCGACCGGGCTGGACCTCCGCCACCAGATGGAGCTTCACACCCTCCTGCGCTCCCTGGCTCATGAGGGGATGGGAATTCTCCTCATCACCCACGATCTGAATCTGGCCTCCCGCTTCGCTGACCGGCTCCTCCTCCTGAACGAGGGTCAAAACACCGCGAAGGGGACTCCGGCAGATGTGGTCCGAGACTCCCTGCTGGAGGGCGTCTATCAGTGGCCCGTGCGCGTCGTCGAGCACCCCGGCCCCGGGCCCGACACCCGTGCCCCGCAGGCCATCCCCCTGGCAAGGAGGCAGGGGCCATGAAGGGGTTCGCCGCCGCGATCCGGTTCCTCACCATCTTCCCGGTCCCCTCCGGCCCTCGGCCTCCGGTGGCGGGCGGGGCTCTTCCGCCCACCGACGCCGGCGGTTCTTCGGACACCATGCTCCGCTGGTTTCCGGTGGTGGGGCTTCTGGTGGGGCTCCCGGTCCTGGCGATCCTCTATCTGGGCGCCTTCATCCCCGCCGGGTCCACGTCGGAGGTGGCCGTCGTCCTCCTTCCGGCGGCGGCAGCCCTCCTTGTGTGGACCGTGGTGACCGGGGGGTTCCACGAGGATGGATGGGCCGACTGCGCCGACGCCGCTCTGGCTCCGGTGGAACCGGACCGCCGACGTGATATCCTAAAGGACCCCCGCATCGGCGTCCACGGCGCCTCGGCGCTCATCATCCTCCTCCTGGTCCGCTTCTCGGCGCTGGCTTCCTTCGCTGCGCTCCCCCCAGGGGCGCGGGAGCTGGGCCTGATCCTCATCCCACCCATCGTGGGTCGGACGGCTATGGTGGTTTCCCTCTGGAGCGCGAAGCCTCTGAACCCCGGAGGGCTGGGTGCCACCCTTGCGGCAGGGGCCCGCCCGGGCATGGCAAGCAGCCTGGCTCTGATCCTGGTGGGAGGCCTCGGAGTCCTGCTGGGTGGGGAATGGCTGGTCCCCATGGCCGTGGCCGTCCTGGCAGGCGCGCTCGTGGGACTGGGCCTTGCTCTCTTCCTCTCCCGAAGGTTTGGAGGTCTCTCCGGAGATGGACACGGCGCAACCGGGATTGGCAGCGAAACGGCCACGCTCGTCTGTCTCGCTGTGATGTTGGGGGGACAGTCTCTGTTGGGGGGCCAGGCACCATGATGCGGATTGGTCCCGACATGTTGGTTCGGAGCTCCCGGAAGGAAGCGCCGTTGGCTAGGCGAGCCTCTCCGACCGCCGGCCAAACGGAAATCAGGAGAACGCCGACCCGCCGGACAGCTGCTCTCCTGGCCGCCCTGATCACCGATCTGACGCTGGGGGAACCGTCCCCGCATCCGGTGCGGGGCATTGGCGCCATGCTCACGGCTGGAAAGGAGCGGCGCCGGGCCACCTCCCGGTGGGGGGCCTTCCTGGAGGGCGCTCTGGTGCTGGGAGGTACGGCGGCGCTGGTGGGAGGAATGGCGGCGCTCCTCCAGCGAGCGGGATCGCGAACCCCAATCCTGGAGGGGATTCTTCTCAAACCGGCGCTGGCCATGAAGGCCCTGCTGGCGGCCGGGGACGAGGTGCACGGCGCCCTTGAAGCGGAGGATCTGGACGAGGCGCGGCGGCTCACGGCCTGGCACCTGGTGAGCCGCGACACCTCGGCGCTCACTGCGTCCCAGATCAGCTCGGCCGTGGTGGAATCGTTGAGCGAAAACCTGGTGGACTCGGTGGTGGCCCCGGCTGCCTACTATCTCCTGGCCGGGCTCCCGGGAGCCTGGATCTACCGCACGGTGAACACCGCCGACGCCCTCTTCGGTTATCGCTCCCCGGAGTTCGAGTGGTTCGGCAAGACCGCCGCCCGGACCGATGACCTCCTGAATCTCGCCCCCGCCCGTTGGACGGGAGCGGCCATCCTCCTGGCGGCGGGCCGGCCTCACCTCCTCCCCCACCTCCCGCGGGAAGCACGGAAGGCGAACGGGCCCAACTCGGGCTGGCCCATGGGCGCGGTGGCGCTGGCGCTGGACGTGCGCCTCCACAAACCCGGGAGCTACACGCTGAACGGGGAAGCCCGGCCGCCCATGGCCACCGACATTCCCCGCGCCATCCGCCTCCTCCGGCGCTCAGCCGTCCTCGCCCTGGGTGGACTCCTGGTGGCCTCGGGAGGCGCGAGATGACCCGCCCCTGGCTCCCACCCGACCCAGCCTTCCCGGGCATTATCCCGCCCCTGGACCCCCATGGTGGAACGCGACCCGGAGAGCCAGTCCCGGTAACGTCACCGATGGTGGATCTGAGCTCCAACGTCCTCCCGTACGGGCCCGACCCGGAGATCCTGAACGCGGTCCGGGCTGCCCCCCTCGACCGCTATCCGGATCCCCTGGCCATGGAGGCTCGCGGAGCGCTGGCGGCCCATTGGGGAATTCCGGTGGAGCGCCTCCTCCTGACCCCGGGCGCATCTGAACTCATCTTCCGGATCGCTCTAGCGTATCTGGCTCCGGGGGATGGCGCCCTGGTGGTGGGCTCCACCTTCGGCGAGTACCGACGAGCCACCCTCTTGCGGGGTGGATGGGTCGACGAGGTGGGGCGAGGTCGACCCCACCTCCCACCGGTGAACCAGGTGGCGGCGCACCTGCAACGAATGGTCGAAGAACGCCGTACCCTTCGACTGGTCTTCCTCTGCACGCCGAACAACCCTACGGGAGACGCCTGGTCCTCGGAAGAGGTGCGCTCGCTGGCCGACCATCTCCCCACCGGAACCCTGCTCGTCCTGGACGAATCCTACAGGTCCATCGCGGAGGGGGGCCTGGCGCCACCCTACGCACCGGGAAGCCCCAGAATCCTTCATGTCCGCTCGCTGACCAAGGACCTGAGCCTGCCTGGCCTTCGGGTGGCTGCGGCTGTCGGCCCGCCCGAGATCGTCGACGTGCTCCAACGTGTCGCGCCCCCCTGGGTCGTCTCCACGGGTGCCCAGGCCGCGGTTCGAGCCGCAGTGCGAGCGGACGTCCTCCGGCGACTCGAGCATCGGATCCAGCAGACCCTATCGGCTCGGGACCGGTTGGATCGGGCGCTCAGGACCCGAGGATTCCGGACGGTGCCGTCGGTGGTGGGCCACATCCTCTGGAGCCCGTGCGACTCCAGCAGCCACACGAGCCCGACGGCACAGTGGAGCGAACCGGATCCCATCGAGACGCCATCGGACCTCACGGCGCAGGCCCGCACGGCAATGACGTGGGCCGAGGCGCTGGAACGTCACGGAATACGGGTGCGAAGGGCCGAGTCCTTCGGGCTCCCCGGATGGCTCCGGGTGGGGGTGGGAACACCAGCGGAGAACCGGCGATTCCTGGCGGCGCTTGCGGAGATCCGCATGGAGGAGAACTCATGAACCTTCTCCTCGTCCGCCATGGAGCAACCCGGCTGAATGAAGCCCGGAGATTTCAGGGATGGAGCGATCCGTCGCTCAGTCCCGAGGGCCTGGAGAGGGTCAAACGGCTGGCTCGCACCCTCGACCTGATCCCTACCGAGGCGAGGATCCATGTCAGCGATCTCCGGAGAGCCCGGGAGACGGCGAGCGTCCTCTTCCCGGACCGGGCCCTTCACCTTGATCCGCGTCTCCGTGAGCTCCACTTCGGCACCTTCGAAGGGCTCACCTCCCACGAGGCCCAGAGCCGGCACCCCGACCAATGGGCTCGCTGGATCCAGGATCCCGATGGATACGCGCCCACCGGCGGCGAGACGCTGGTGGCCTTCCGGACCCGAATCGACGGGTGGGTCGACCAGGTGCTCCAACTCCAACATCCGTCCGGTCTCCTGGTGGTCGTCGCCCACGGCGGGACGCTGGGATACCTGTGCGAGCGCCTCGGCCCCCGAATCCTGGCGCCTTCTCCCCTCCCTCCCCTGCCGGACCCGGGGGGAGCCTTGAACCTCACCCTACACCCCGTCGGCGATGAGTAACTGTAGCGACACCCCTCCCCCGAAGAACCACGACCCTCTCCTGCCCGTGGATACGAGTCCCCGGCATCCTCGTGCCCCGCGCCCGAAACAGCGAACCCCTGGCCCGTACCCGGTCCCGCCACGGGATCGACGCACCGGCCTGGTGCTCCTTCACACCGGGAACGGAAAGGGGAAGACTACTGCGGCGCTGGGAATCCTGCTTCGCGCCGCCGGCCGGGACATGAAGGTGGGGATGTTCCAATTCCTCAAGACCACCGGGGTCGACAGGGGTGAACACCTGGGCGCGCGTCGGCTAGGAATCGAGATCATCCCACTGGGCTCGGGCTTCACCTGGCTCAGCGAGCGGATCGACGAAGATCGGGCCCTGGCGCGCGCCTGCTGGGCCCAATGCCGGGAGGCGTTGGAATCGGAGGAATACGACATTCTCATCTTCGATGAACTCACCTACACCCTCAGCTACGGGTGGCTCGATCACGAAGAGGTCCTCCCGGTCATCGCCAACCGGCCTCTCGGCACCCATGTGGTCATCACCGGCCGGAACGCCACCCCTGAACTCATCGACTTCGCCGACCTGGTCACCGAGATGCGGGAGGTCAAACACCCCTATCGGACCCAGGGGATCGGGGCGCAACCGGGGCTTGAACTATGACCGCATCGAACCCATCTGCAGCCATGGAAGACAGAGCGACCATCCAGGCTCACCTCGATGACCTCACCAAGCCCCCGGGAAGCCTGGGTCATCTGGAGGAATTGGCCCTCCGCCTGGGGATTCTCCTGGGTGACCCCCCGCCCCGCCTCTTCCCGCGCTGTGTCGTCGTCATGGCCGGTGACCACGGGGTCACCCATCGCGGGGTCAGTGCCTATCCGTCCCAGGTCACCCGTCAGATGTGCCGCAACATGGCTACCGGGGGGGCCGCCATCAACGCGCTGGCGGGGGGCGTGGATGCCCGAGTCGTTGTCGTCGACATCGGGGTGGACGCCGATAGACCCCTCGGTGCCGGAATCCTTCACAGACGGGTTCGCCGGGGAACCAGAGACCTTTCCACTCAGCCGGCCCTCACCCGGGAGGAGGTACATCGCTGCCTCCAGGTGGGGGGACAGGTGCTGGGAGAGGTGCAGCCCCAACCCGCCGTCCTGGTCCTGGGAGAGATGGGGATCGGGAACACCACCTCCGCTTCCGCGCTGGCGGCCGCTCTTCTCAGAATCCCTGCCGCGGAGTTGGTCGGTCCGGGAACGGGGATTTCGCCGGATGCGATCTCCCACAAGGTCCAGGTGGTGGAGGCCGGGCTGACGCGCCTCCGTCAGCGCACTTCCGGCCTGCACGGAGCAGGCGTGGCCCTGGCTGCCCTGGAAGAGGTGGGAGGGTTGGAGATCGCGGGCCTGATCGGCGTCGCGCTGGAAGCTCGTCGGCGACATATCCCCGTGATCCTCGATGGATTCATCTCCACCGTGGCGGGGCTGGTGGCCACCCATCTGGACCCTGATCTGGCTCCTTGGCTCTTCGCCTCCCACCGATCTGCTGAGCCCGGTCACGACCGAGTCCTGGAGGCGCTGACCATGCGCCCCCTCCTGGATCTCGGCCTCCGACTGGGTGAGGGGACCGGTGGCGCCCTCGCCCTCCCCATTCTGGACGCAGCCGGAGCCATCCTCCGGGAGATGGCCACCTTCAGCCAGGCGGGGGTGTCCGGACCCGGTGGGGACGAGACGATCCCGTGAGTGCCCTGGCCCCGGTACTGATGATTCAGGGCACCACCTCGGGAGCGGGAAAGTCGCTCCTCACGGCGGCCCTCTGCCGGATCCTGGTCCGTCGGGGAATCCGGGTCGCGCCCTTCAAGGCCCAGAACATGTCCAACAACGCCGCCGTCACGGTGGAGGGCGGCGAGATGGGACGAGCCCAGGCCCTGCAGGCTGCGGCAGCCCGGATCCCCCCGGAGCTTCGCATGAACCCGGTTCTCTTGAAGCCTCTGGCAGACACACGATCCGACGTGGTAATCCTGGGGCGAAGCGCCCCGGAATTGGGGCGTATCCCCTGGCGGGAACGTCGGCCGCTTCTGTGGCCCCACGTCACGAGTGCGCTGGCGTCCCTCCGCCGAGACTTCGATCTGGTGATGGTAGAGGGAGCGGGAAGCCCCGCGGAGATCAACCTGCGGGAGTCGGACATCGTGAACATGGCGGTGGCCCGGCACAGCGGGGCCGCCGTCCTCCTGGTCACCGACATCGACCGGGGAGGAGCGTTTGCCACCCTCTACGGCACCTGGGCCCTTCTGGAGGCGGAAGACCGGGCACTCCTGAAGGGGTTCATCCTGAACCGGTTCCGGGGAGACCCCGCCCTCCTGGACCCCGCACCCCGTCTTCTGGAAGGGAAGACCGGGGTCCCCACCCTGGGGATCGTCCCATGGATGCGACACCTTCTCCCGGAGGAGGATGGAGGCCCGCGCCTCCAGCGAGACGAGAGAGCGGGAACGAAACGGATTGGAGTGGTCCGCTTCCCCCACCTTTCCAATGCGGATGACATCGACCCCCTCCGCGCAGAAGGCTCGGTGGAGATCACCTGGGTCTCTCACGTCCGCCAGCTCTTCGGTCTGGACGGGGTGATCCTCCCGGGATCCCGTAATACGCTGGCCGACCTGGCCTGGATACAGGAGGCGGGCATCGGCGCCGGGATCATCGCACTGCATCGGGCGAGCGTCCCCATCCTGGGCATCTGCGGCGGCTATCAGATGATGGGATTCCGGGTGCGAGACCCCCTCGGGGTGGAAGTGGGTGGAGAGGGGGTAGGGCTGGGCATCCTTCCGGTAGAAACGACCCTGGCTAGGGAGAAGGAGACGGTCCTCTCGCGGGCGATGGTTACGGACGGAGACCACGCCCTCGCCCCTCTCGCCGGAACCGGCGTCGAAGGCTACGAGATCCACCACGGTCGAACCCGCCTCTGCTCTGAGGAGCCTGCTCCGCTCCTCCCACCGGACCCTGGCCACCGGCTCCCGCAGGAAGGAACGCCGCCCCATCCCGGCCAGGCAGGCGCCCCAGGGGGGCCGGAGGGTACCACATCCGGTCGTGAGCCCTGTGGACCCTGGCTGGCTCGAGCCGGGCAACCGGAGGCGGTTCTAGGACATTCGGTGGGGTCGGCGTGGGGGTGCTACCTCCACGGCATCCTGGAAAACCCCACCATTCGCCGCGCCTGGCTCGCCGAGGTGGGGGTGAGTGCGGACTCCTCCGACGCCGAGCCCTGGACCTCACGCCTGGATCGGGAGCTGGACCGGGTCGCAGACCAGGTGGAGGAGGGGCTCGACCTGCCCCGAATCCTGGAATTGGTTGGGCTCACCCCATGAACCTGAACCTCCCACCCCTCTCGCCGGTCCTCGTTCCCCCCTGGCTCATCGTTGATCTCGGCGGACCGTTCCGGGTCCTGAGTTGGGCGCTGGCCAACGGTGGGATGACCACGGCGCATCGCCTGGCCTGGCGAGAGGTGAGAAACCGGGACCTCCCGCCCCAGGTGGACCCCTGTCAGTGGCTCCGCAGTGCCGCGGGCTCGGCCGGGCTCGATGATGCGGTCACCTTGGTCACCTCCCATCCCCTGGATCGGCACCGGGTGACGCGCGCGACCGCGGAAGGGTATACCGTCGAGGCCGTGGCCACCGTGGGACTCGGGAACGCCGAGCGGGTCGGGGGGAGGAAGTCGCCCCCCACCTCCCACCTCTCCCGGGAGACCTCCCCCGCTCCGTTCCCCGCGGGCACCGTGAACATCGGCGTACGGATCTCCTGCGGACTCACCGACTCGGCGCTGGTGGAAGCGGTCTCCATCGTCGCCTCGGCTCGGACCGCTGCCATCCTGGACGCCCGGATCCCGATCGCTACCCGGACGACGGAGTCCCCCCACTGGGCTACGGGAACGGGGACCGACTGCATCGCAGTTGCGGCCCCTCCGGGATCCCAGGCCTACTGTGGCCTTCATACGCCGTTGGGGGAAGCCCTGGGCCGGGCCGTCTACGATGGCGTCCGTCGAGGAGCCGAGGCGTGGAAGGAAGACTGGATCCGCACCGTCGAGAGGGACCCGGCATGAACATCGTCCTCATCACGGGAGGAGCCCGGTCCGGGAAGAGTCGGCACGCCGAAGGGCTGGCAACGGAGTTCGCCGGGGAGGGGGGGCGAGTGACCTACCTGGCCACCGCCGTTCCGGGCGACGCGGAGATGGAGCGTCGCATCGCCCACCATCGTGCCCGGAGACCCGCAGCGTGGGAGACCCTGGAAGTCCCCCCCCATACGGACGAAGGCCTCCTGGGGCGAGCCTCCCACTCCATCATCCTCCTGGACTGCCTCACCCTCCTCCTGACCCGGGCCATCTTCCGAACCGGAGCGGGTGCTGAGGAGTTGACCGAGAACCAGGTGGAGCTCCGAGCGCGGGAGGCTGTGGATGCACTCCTGGACGAAAGCCGCCGGCTCCCCGGTACCCTTCTGGTCGTCACCAATGAGGTGGGGATGGGTATCGTACCGGAACATCCCCTGGGGCGCTGGTTTCGGGATGCACAGGGCCGGGCGAACCAGCGAGTGGCGGCGGCGGCGGCCCAGGTCGTCTTCATGGTGAGTGGGATCCCCTGGATAGTGAAGGGCTGAGCCATGATCCGACGCGGCCTGCTTCTCCTCGCCACCATTGTCGGCTCCGTCGGTGCCTTCTCCCTCCTGGCCTTCTGGAGCCACCTCAACCCGCCCACCTTCGTCTCGCCGCTCTCCCCCGGCGACCTGGGTTTGTCCTACGAGACCATCCAGCTGGAAACGGACGACGGGATCGTCTTGGACGGCTGGTTTCTCCCTCGGCAGGGCGGCGAGCCGGAAGTCGGTGAGCCGGCCACCCTCATCGTCCTCCACGGGTGGCCCGAGAACAAGGGGAGCGTCCTGCGCTCAGCCGCGCCGCTGACGGACCGGTTCAACCTCCTCCTCTTCGACTTCCGCGGGCTGGGACGGAGCCAGGGCCGGCACTCCACCCTGGGCGGCCGGGAGACCAAGGACGTCCGGGCCGCCCTGGATTGGCTGGAGGAGCGGGGCCATCACCAGATCGGAATCTGGGGCTTCTCCATGGGGGGCGCCGTGGCCCTCATGAGCGCTGCGGAGGATAGCCGGATCACGGCGGTGGCCTCGGACACGAGCTTCGCCCGCCTGGACCTCATGGCCCGGGACCTCTTCCGCGTCCCGGTCCTGGGGCACGCCATGGCGCTGGGCATGCGCACGTGGAGCCGGCTGTTCCTGGGCATCGACATCCGCCGGATCGCCCCCGTGGAAGCCGCCTCGCGCCTCCAGATCCCCGTCCTCATCGTCCACCTGGAGGAGGACCCCTTCGTCCCCTTCGCCCATGCCCTCCGGCTGGAGGCGGCGCTTGAGGGGAATCCGCAGGCCCGATTCTGGTTTCGGGAGGAAGGCGCGTATGGCCAGGTTCCGCCCGAGTACGCGGAGCGTTTGCGGGGATTCTTCGCGGAGCATATTCCCGGTCCCCGCTCACGCACCGGGGAAGCGGAAGCGATCTCTGGCCGCAGGGAGCCGGGTCTCCGGGAGCCTGCCCATCTTGCCTCCGTGCCCCTGGGAGTGGAGCTTGGGATGTCGCGGTATGATCGTCGGGACACCGCCGCGTGAAGCCCATGACGCCGGGGAGACTTCCGTCCAGTAGCGCCTGCCGGACGGCCTCTCCGCCATTCCCACCCTCCAGACCCTGAACGACGACACGGACCATGGCTGATACGCTCAAGTACCTCCTGCCGGAAGACCGCATGCCCAAGGCCTGGTACAATGTGGCTGCGGACCTGCCCGAACCCCTCTCGCCGGTGCTGAACCCGGGGACGGGTCAGCCCATTGGGCCCGATGATCTGGCGCCACTCTTCCCCATGGCGCTCATCGAGCAGGAGGTGAGCCAGGAGCGGTGGATTGAGATCCCCAAGCCCGTTCGTGACGTCTACCGGCTCTGGCGGCCCTCTCCCCTCTACCGGGCCCGGCGCCTCGAGGCGGCCCTCGATACCCCGGCTCGCATCTACTACAAGTACGAGGGGGTGAGCCCGTCCGGGAGCCATAAGCCCAACACCTCGGTGGCCCAGGCCTTCTACAACCGGGAGGCGGGGATCAAGCGGATCACCACGGAGACGGGGGCCGGGCAGTGGGGATCGGCCCTCTCCTTCGCCGGGTCCCTTTTCGACATCGAGGTGAAGGTCTTCATGGTGCGGGTGAGCTATGAGCAGAAGCCCTACCGGAAGGCGCTCATGGAGGCGTACGGAGCGGAATGCATCCCGAGCCCCAGCATGGAGACGGAGGCCGGGCGGCGGATGCTGGAGCAGGACCCCAACACCACCGGAAGCCTGGGAATGGCCATCTCCGAGGCAGTTGAGTTGGCGGCAATCAATGACGACACCAACTACGCCCTGGGAAGCGTGCTGAACCACGTGCTCCTGCACCAGACGGTGATCGGGCTCGAGGCGCTGGAGCAGCTTGAGATGGCCGGCGACTACCCGGACGTCCTGGTGGGGTGCACCGGGGGCGGGAGCAACTTCGCCGGGATGGTCCTCCCCTTCCTGGGGAAGAAGTTCCGGGAGGGAACGGATGTGAGGATCGTGGCCACAGAGCCCGCCGCCTGCCCCACCCTCACCCGGGGACGCTACGCCTACGATTTCGGCGATACGGGGCATCTGACGCCCCTCATGCGGATGCACACCCTGGGCTCCACCTTCGTCCCTCCGGGCTTCCACGCCGGGGGTCTCCGGTATCATGGGATGGCGCCCATCGTGAGCCACCTGCAGGAGCTGGGGGTCATCGAGCCCCGGGCGTACCACCAGAACCCCTGCTTCGAAGCGGGCGTGCTCCTGGCCCGAACCGAGGGGATCCTCCCGGCACCGGAGGCCAACCACGCCGTGAAGGGCGCCATCGACGAGGCCATTCGCTGCCGGGAGGAAGGCGTCAGCGAGACCATCCTCTTCAACCTGTGTGGGCACGGGAACTTCGATATGGCCGCCTACTCGGAGTACTTCGCCGGTAAGCTGGACGACCGCGACTACGACCCCGAGGCGCTGGAGGCCGGCTTCGCAGGCCTGCCGGAGATGGGGTGACGGTGGGCGCGCCCCCCCTCCTGGGCCCCCTCCACCGGGCCCTGGTCCCGGTGGATTCGGAGGCAGCCGAACAGGTCTCGGCCCCGAACTATGACGAGTATCTGGACGACCTGGAGGTCTTCCGGGAGATCCGTCGACGGCCCGCCTGCGTCCTCACGGTGACCATGGCCCACTGCGCGGTGGGTAGCCCCGAGGCCATCCTGGAGCAGGACTCTCCGGAGGCCCTGGAGCAGGCGGGAGCGGGGTTCAGCGCACTGGCCGCCGGTCCCCTCGTCCGCCGGGTCTCGCAGGTCTTCATCCTCTACGAGATCGTGGATCCGGAACGCCCGGACGTGCGGCAGATCGGACTCGGGGGAATGGCGCCCACCTCGGAGATCCGGACGGACGAAAGGACGGGTGGGCGGATCGTCCGGAACGAGGGGATCCGGGAAGAGAAGGCCCGGGGCCGGGCTCGCCTGGTGGAGGCCACGGGAAGCGTCATTGGAACCGTGAACCTGGCGGTGGAAGATCGGACCGGCGCATTCGCCGGCACTCTGGAGGCGGTGGCGGACCGACGCCCCCACGACCTTGAGGCCACTGATGACCGGGGGTGCACCCACCGGATCTGGATCATCCCGGCAGGTGACGAGAGCGCCACTGAGCTGGCTGCGGCCCTTGCCAGGGAGCCCGAGGCCTACGTAGCAGACGGGAACCACCGGAGCGCGGCGGCCGCCATGCTGGGACTCCAAGGGTTCCCGGCCGTCGTCTTCCCGGCCGGGCGAATGGGACTCGCCCCCTACAACCGACTCGTGGCGGTGGAGCCCATCCCCCGGAGCCGTCTCGTGGAGGGGCTCCAGGGCTTCTTCCAGATCGAGCCTCTCGCCGACGTGCACGGGTACCGTCCGCAGGTGGTGAACGAGATCGGACTTCTGGACGGCGAGGGATGGCTTCGCCTCACCCCGTCGCCCGAGTGGCTGGCGTCGTTGGGGCCCGCCGGGTCCATCGACGCCGCCATCGTGCAGACGCAGATCTTCCGGGAAGTTCTGGGGATCGAAGACCCACGGGACCCACGGCTCACCTTCGTGGGAGGAAACCGGGACGCTGTATGGCTGGAGGAGCAGGTGCGCTCAGGGAGCTTCGGCTACGCGGTTAGCCTCGCTCCCGTGACCATGGAGCAGTTCCTCGCCGTGTGCCGGGCCGGGGAGTTCATGCCCCCGAAATCGACCTGGTTCCAGCCCAAACTTCGGATGGGGCTCTTCATGGTGGAGTTGGGGCGGTAGACCGGGGAACGCCGGGAACCTCCGCCGCGTACATTCTCCCTACCGAGAACCGGTGTGGGCCGGCTTCTTCCGGCCCGCCCAGTGTGCCATCGCAGCTTCGGGTTTCCCGCCATTCCGGCTCGGACCCACTCCCTCCTTCCCGGAGATCCCGATGTCGCCCGTTTCCCTCTTCACCCGTGGCATCAGCGCCCGGGCGATCCGTACCGTGGGAACCATGGCCGCCCTGGCAGCGGCCGCCTTCCTTGCCCCGAGTGCCGCAACCGCCCAGTCACCGGTTTCCCCGGGCACCCTCTCCCTCTCCCTGGGGCTCGACAGCAGCCCCGAGGCTGGAGTCTGGTTTACTGCCACGAACCACACCCGGATCGGGCTCATCGGGACACTGGAGCGCCGTACCCGTGATGTGGAGGGCTCCGGAGACACCTTTGACTCCCAGAGTTGGCTCCGGTACTCCGGTGGCCCGGCGGTGAAGTGGTATCTGGCCGGGAACAACCAGCGGGTCGCCCCCTACTGGTACATCGCCGGAGTCGCCGGGATCGACGACCCACCCACCGACGCCCGCACCACCTCGTTCGGCGCTGACCTGGGCTTTGGAGCCGACTGGTTCCCGGTTCCCCAGATCAGCCTCGGTGGAACCACGGGACTCTCCATGGTGCGGGATCGCACCAAGAACGGCGACGTGACGATCACGGAGTCCTCGATCCGTACCCTTACCTTTGGGCTGCGAATGCACCTGTACTTCTGATGCCAACGCGCCCTCGGGCCCCGGTCCAGCCATGAGGACCGGGGCCCGAGAGTGCGTTGGGGGCGCGTCCGAATCCGGACCGGTCNTGTAGGACGGTGGCNCTGNNGCNAGNTGGATNNNNGGGCCTCTANGGCCGCCCCATCCGGTCGCTCCGGTCCTCNGGATCCTCGTCGAAGAAGTCCAGTTGATCCANGGGCATGACCACCGCAGTGAGGAGGTTCATGATGTGGGCCACCACCCGCTTCAGGTAGCGGAGGGCCAGGGCCCGAGCCACCTGCTGCTCGTGCTCGTCCTCCCCCCGGACGATGGTAGACACCCGCAGATCGGCTCGGGTCAGGAAGTCGTCGCCCCGGGAGAGGAGTCCTCGGGCTGCATCACCGTCCCATTTCCGGAAGGCCTCGGCCGCCTCCTCGATGAAGGTGGAAACCCCCTCCCACCAGTACTCACGCCAGAGGTCCTCGGTGGCCAACCCGGCGAAGCTGGCGCCGTCCCGGGAGAGGTCCAGCAGATTCTTGGCGTAGTCCCCCACCCGCTCGATATCCTTCACGATGGACATGTACACCAGGACCGCCGGAGTCTCAATGGCTCCGTAGACGGACGAATGGACCAGGAGTTGGCGCCGAATCTCCCGTTCCAGCCGGTTAACCTCCTTATCCAGCGACCGGAGTTCCTCCTTCACCTCGTCCCACGATGCGTCTCCCAGGAGGGCCGACATGGCCAGATCGAACTCCCGCCGGTCATTGGCCAGCATCAGCTGGACCTTCCGACTGACCTCACTCAGGCGGGTCGGTTCCTCTGCTCGGAAGAGCCGATTGAACAAAGACATGGCGCGGTGACCTCCTCCGGAAGCAGCGACTCTAGGGGATCAGGAAGATAGCGAGGAGCGGGATCACCACGAACAACCCCGCCACGTAGACCAGGACAATGAGCCGGTTCCGGGTAGCCGCCTCCGACATCCGTTCCGCCAGATGGATGGGGATATCCCGTATCTTGGCTATGGGGAAGATGATGGCCATGGCCGCCAGATTGAAGAGCGTGTGCACCAGGGCGATGGTCAGGCCTGCCGGGAGGAGCACCGCCAACGAGGCGATGAGGGCCGTCACCGTGGTCCCAATATTGGCTCCGACGGTGATCGGATAGGCGCTCCGGAGCGTAAGGACGCCCGCCGCCACCAGAGGCACNAGGATGGAAGTGGTGATGGAGGAGGACTGGACCGCGATGGTCACTGCAATCCCCACCAAGATCCCNAAGGCGCCGCCACCGGCTCCGATGAACCGGTTCATCACCTTCTGCACCTGGTTTGCCACCAACATCCGCATGTTGCGGGTGATGAAGGTGAGGGCCAGGAAGATGAGCCCCAGCCCCAGAGCCAGGAAGACGATCCCCGCCAACACCCCCGGGTCGAAGAAGCCCCGGACGAAATCCACCGGGATCCGCACCGCCATCCGGATGGGGCTGGTTCCCGGTGCCGTGGCGTCGAACTCGGCGCCTCGCAGGATTCCTGTGAGCCAGGTGGCCGTGCGCCCCAGGAAGCCGGTGAGAAGCTCCAGGGGCAGGAGGATGGCTACCGCCAGGAGATTGAAGAAGTCATGGACGGTGGCGGCAGAGAACCCGCGGCGGAACTCCTCGCTCCGGCGGATGCTTCCCAGCGAGGCCAGGGTGTTGGTCACCGTGGTCCCGATGTTGGCCCCCATGATCATGGGGATGGCCAGCGACACCGGAATCGTCCCTCCGCCCACCATTCCCACAATGGTGGCGGTGGACACCGACGACGACTGCACTAGGACCGTCATGAGGATCCCGGCGAACAACCCGGAAATGGGGTTGGTCACCGAGGCAATGAAGGCCTCGTGGAAACCCCGCCCCATGGAGGCGATTCCAGCTTCCAGGAGTGCCACCCCAACCAGGAAGAGGTAGAGGAGGATGAGGACCAGAGCCACCCTCAGTACTGTGGGAGGCTCCTTCTTTTTGTATGGAGGTGCAGGGGGGGACACGGGAAGGGCCGACTCCCTGGAGTCACTTCGGGGGAAATGAGGATCGACTTCGAAGCAGGAGACTCGCCCGCTGGGACGCTCCGACGGTAAGGGCCGGGCCCGCTCCGATCAAGGAATGGGATGTAACGAAATCATGACGACGTCTGCCCGCCGTCTTCAGTCTCCTCCGGGCCCCTCGCTTCGGTCCCCGATTCGGTGGGCGCCACGCCGGCGGCCCCTGCCAACCCCATGAGACCCGGGAGGTTCAGCGAATCGGCAAGTCCAGAGGGGACCACCATGAGGGAGCCCCGCTTCACGATGCTCTCGTAGAGCATGTTCATGGCCCGAAGATTCATGGCGGTGGGATGATCCCGGTAGCTCTCCGCCGCCTCTACGAACTTGGAGGCGATCTCCGTCTCGGCGGTCCCCAGGATGATCCGGGCCTGCCGCTCCCGCTCAGCCTGCGCCTGCCGGGACATGGCGTCTTCCAGCGCCTCCGGGATGATGACGTCGCGGATCTCCACCGACTGAACCTGGATCCCCCAATCGTGCATCTTCCGGTCCAGCGATTCCTGGAGTCCCCGTCCGAGCTCCTTCCGGGACTGGATGAGTTCCGCCAGATCATGCTTCCCGATGGCGTCCCGGAGGGCCGTCTGAGCCGCCAGGATCACCGCCGTTTCGTAGTTCTGCACCTCCAAGGCCGCCCGCTCCGCGTCATAGACCACCCAGAAGGCGATGGCATCCACATCCACCGGCACTGTATCCCGTGTAAGGCACGACTCGGCCCCGAAGGCGGTGGTCCGGATCCGCTGGTCGATGTGATATCCCACCCGGTCCAGAATGGGGATCACTGTGAAAAAGCCTGGCCCCCGGAGACCCTGGTAACGCCCGAGCCGCAGCACAACGGCACGCTCCCACTGGTCTGCGTACTTGATGGATGAAGCCCCGAAGAGCCCCACCACCGCTCCCAGCACCCCTGCCACCGCTGCAGGCACGAATCCGGTGAGGAAGAGCCCCCCTCCCAGGACCCCCGCCACCGCCAGCCCCACAGTGAGGGCGGCCACCGGATACCGGTTTTCGGTGGGAGAGGTACTCCGGATGTCGCTGGAGGCCGAAACCAGATCGGATCGGGGGCGCAGGGCACGACTCATGACGAACTCCTCCATTCTCGGATCTCATCCAGGAGTTCATCCACGCCGAACCCCAGTTCCCGGCTTCGCTCCACCGCCTGGCGGCAGATCTCGGCGAAGGCCCGACGGCGGGCCCGCTCTTCATCAGGCGGCGGACTGAGGGCGATGAAGGTTCCCTCGCCGGGCCGGGTGGCGGCCACACCCAGGCGCTCCAGCTCCCGGTATGCCCGCTCCACACTCCGGGGGCTCACCTCCAGGGCAATGGCCATCTCCCGCACGGTGGGGAGACGCTCTCCGGAAGGCAATGCCCCCTCCACCACCTCCTGCCAGATCCACGCCGACACCTGCCGCGAGAGCGGCTCAGCCGCTCCCGGGTCCAGGTGATCCCGGATCCGCTGGATGATGGGGTGCGACGCCATGAACTCTCCTGGGGTCGGGCGTCAGCGAGGAAGCGGGAGATAGAAAGAGGGAAGCCGCCTCCGGGACGACCTCCAGGTCACCTCAGAGCTTCTCCCGAGCGGCCGCCAACGAGACCTCGATCTCTTCACGGGAGACGTCCGGCTCGCCGGGCGCCACGTTGTCCAGCCGCCCTTCCCACATCCATTCCTCCAGACGATTCACCTCCTCGAACAGATGATCGAAGGACTCCACGATGAACAGGAGCGGCTGATAGCGGTCGATACGGAAGCTCTGGTTGATCACCCATTCGAGTTGGAGGGGATAACGCTGCACCTCGGGGCTCTCGGCAGCGTGCTTGATCTCCCCATATGAGCTGAGGAGCCCGGAGCCGTAGATGCGGAGCGGCCCGGGCTGACCGGTGGCCGTATCCTTCTTCTGCATGAGTCCGAATTCGATGGTAAACCAGAAGAAGCGCGCCAGCGCCTGGAGGTTGCTCCGGACCCTCTCGTGGAGCGCCTCCTCACTGAGCTGTCCCTTGACCTGCATACGGGCCAGACGCTCCACCGCCGAACTGGCTGCTTCCCCGAAGCGGACCAGGGTGTCGGCGAAGGCCCGATCGGTGTGCATGGGCACGTGACCGGCGATGTCGTGGAAGATATCCGGCTCAGGAAGGTAATCCGGGGTCGCCACATCCCGAATGGTGATGGTGGTGGGAAACTCCCGCCGCCCCAGGCAGTCGAAGAAGAGGTACGCAGGAACGTACCCGCTCACCGGCTTCGCCTTGAACCCGGTGAGGGGGGCCAGAAACTGGTTCACCTCGTCCAGAAGGGGGAGTCGGTCGCCCCTCAACCCCAGAGAACCGAGTCCTTCCAGGAACTTCTCGTTGGCGTAACGGTGCCACCGATCTTCCATCCGGGCATAGAGGTTCCGCCAACTCTCGTGGTTCTCCTCGGAATACTGCTCGTAGGGCTGGTGGATGAAGAGTTCACCGCGATTCTGGGCACTCTCGATGAAGGGAGCCCGAGTGGTGGTGAGTCCCGGTACCTGATCCGTTTCGGTGGCCATGTGGGCATCCTCCTGGCGAGGCGGTAGGGGGCGGAATTCCAGGAATCATTCTTTCTTACCAAATCTAAATCCTTTCCCCCGAGGGTCGAAGGGACCCCCGCTTCTCCCGGCCCCACCGGGCCTTCAGCTCTTCCAAGCGCACTCGCACCCGATCCGGGATCGTCAGGTCGTCGGAGATGGCCGCCACCTCTTCCGCATCCCGCCATGCAGCCTCGAGCCAGGCCAACTCGCCCTCGAGCGCCACCCTCTCCGCGTCCTCATGGGCGGCCATCTCCAGCGCCAGTCGAATGGGAGCGGGGAGTCCTGCCAGCGGCATGTAGCCGTGTCCGGTCCTCCGCGCCCGGTACTCGGCCTGGGCGAAGTAGGCTTCCGGTGACCCAACCTCCTCCAACTCCCGCACCGCATCCCGGACGACAGTTCCAGAGGCGCCCGCCTCGTTGATCCTTGGGAGGAGGGCACGGAGTCCACGCACGGCATCCGGCCCAGTGAGAAGGGTGGACCCGCCCTTGTGGTCCAGGGAGAGGGTCCATTCTGCACCCTCCCCTCCGCCTGGGCGTACCTTGAGGGAGCGGAAGTGTCGGGGCTGTACCTTGAGCGTCTCGCCACTCATGAGGGACACGCCGATGGAGGGGGTGGCCACCTGTCGAACCAATCCCGCCAACTGGAGGGCGTTGGCCCCGAATTGGAGGGCCACCATCCCTCCGATCACCCCCACGGAACCGGCCACGACCCCCACCGCGACCCCACCGCCCACCACGGCATTCCGGATGTAGCGACGACGGCGGCGCCCGAACTGGTCTCCGTAGCGCCAGGCGGCGAACTCTCCCCTCACCGGCTCCCCGATCCGCACCAGATCCAGCCCCTCCCGGTGACGGGCCAGCCCGATCTGCTCCCCTGATACCCGCAGGGGCGTCTCCCGGAAGAGGCGCTCCGCGTCTTCCACCGCCTCCCAGCGCTCTTCCAGCGGGGTGAGGTTCCAGCGCTCACATACCTGGCAAACCACCCAAAGGCGCCCGCGGGCTGGATCAAAGGCCAACCGGCGACCCACAGGGAAAGGCTCCACCACCTGGTTGTCACCCAGGTGGGAGGCGCAGAAGAGGCAGTGACGGTACATACGCCGAAGGTAGGGAGTTTCGGGGCTGATGGAGTGGCCGGCCAGACGTCCCGATGCGTTTGGTATTCCGGCCCGCCTTGCGATACTCTGACGATGAGCCAGGTGTTTCAATCTGAAGCCTCCGGGAGGTGCCACCGTGATCCCAGTCCCATCCCCTGAACCCATCCGACGGTCCGCCCGGGCCTTCGGCTTCCTGCTCCTCCTGGCGCTGCCGGCGACGGCCTCGGCGCAGATGCAGAGTCCGGAGGCGTTCTTCGGCCACGCCATGGGTGCCGATCGGACCCTGGCTCACTGGGACGACCTCCACGCCTACTACCTCCATCTGGAGCAGGAAAGCGACCGGATCCAGGTGGTGGAGATGGGGCCGGCCACCTGGGGGTCTCCCTTCCTCGCCCTCTTCATCTCGTCTCCGGAAAACCTGGCCCGCCTCGACGAACTCCAGGCCTTCAACGCCACCCTCTCGGATCCTCGGGGTCGGAGCGAGGCAGAGATCCAGCAGGCCATCCGGGAGGGCGTGGCGGTGGTGACCCAGACCTTCGGCCTCCACGCCAACGAGGTGGCGGCCAAGCACGCGGCGGCGGAGATGGCGTGGGAACTTGTCTCCCGCAGTGATGAGGAGGTGCTTCGCATCCTGGACAACACCCTCTCCATCTTCATCCCCTCCCTGAATCCCGAGGGGGCCATCATGATCACCGAGTGGTACCGGGAGACAGTGGGTACGCCGTACGAGGGGGCGGCCATGCCCTGGCTCTATCACCCCTACACCGGGCACAACAACAATCGGGATGCCTTCATGCAGAACACCATCGAGTCGGTGTACGCAGGGAGGCTCATCTTTCGGGACTGGATCCCCCAGGCATTCATCGATCACCACGAGATGGGGGGAACCACGGCGCGCTTCTACATCCCCCCCTACGCCGAGCCCATCCGGCCCGACGGAGACCCGCTGGCGTGGTGGGAGATGGCCTGGTACGGGAACCACATGGCCGTGCGGATGGATCAAAAGGGCTACCAGGGGATCACCAACTACTCCCTCTTCTCGGGCTGGGGCCACTTCAGCTGGCACTGGATCACCCCCTTCCACAACATCGCCGGTATGCTCACCGAGGGCGCCCGTACGGGCCGGCTGGCCACCCCAGTCTACATCCACGGCGACCAACTGGAAGGAGGACGTCGGGGCCTCGAGGTCTACGAGCCCCAGGTGAACTTCCCCAACCCCTGGCCTGGAGGATGGTGGCGGGTCCGGGACATCGTGGAACTCCAGGTTGAGTCGGGGATGGCGACGCTGGATCTGGCAGCCCAGAACCGGGAGCGGGTGCTCCTGAACGCCTACACCAAGGCGAGCCGCCAGACGGAGCGTGGCAGACGGGCCGAGCCCGTGAGCTTCGGGCCCGAGGGCCCCGTGGCGGGCTTCGTC
>SL_5KL_010_SEDDRAFT_10000391_pt1 | contig 28074 bp, 30 predicted proteins | sample SodLakKL_010_SED_FD_9118 | JGI IMG/M metagenome (IMG submission 9118) | reverse complement strand
GATGTCCTTTCGGCCGGTAATGTCTATGTTGAACTCCGCCACCAGGCGCTTCCGGTGCATCGTTTCTTTCAAGGGGATGGTGTGGACCTCGATCACCCGGTTCTCTTTCTCCAAATACTGCTCACGGATGAACGTGTTCCCGGTTTCCAGTGCCTGCGGTATCCCACATGCCTCACACGGCGCCTTCCTGTCCATAAAGTACTCATGGCACTTCTTCCCCGAAAAGTCACCCAGCAGCGCAGACCACTGGGGATCCACATAAACCAAATGGTAGTCCTCGTCGATGACATCGAATCCGGTCTGGGTGACCCCTAGCACATAGTCAAGCTGGGCCTTGATCGTTTCCACTTCCGCCTCAGCACTACGCTGCTCCGTAACGTCGATCAGCATGCCCACCACGCGATCCTCCAACAGCGTGGCATTCACCGAGAACTGACGACGCTCGCCCTGTTTTGTCGTGACCTCGATCTCATGGCCGATCACCTGTCCTCGTCGACGAAGAAGCTCGAGGAGTTGGGCCCGCTGCCGCGGCCTGCGGTACAGTGCCTCCGCACCTTGGCTTGCAAGCTCCTGCGGATCGTCGAACCCCAACATGCGGCAGGCCGCGTGGTTGGCGTACAGTATCCGACCATCCAACGTGGTGATGTACACACCCACAAGTGCCTTTTCAACAAGGGCACTATAGAGCTGCATTGCAACACGCAGTTCCTGCCTGTCCCTCCGGGGCTCCGGCCTGGTCGTCTCCACGCAGTCACAATACACCATGCTTCCGGCGGGCGGCAACAGGCATACCGAATGCTTCACTGGACAGGCGTCGGCCGCAGAGCGTCTGCGGGGTTACCCACCGCTCGGTTGATCCGCCAGAAGCACTACGCGAACTTCTCGTAACGGACGATATCGGTCAGGCGTTCGCGGTCCCGTTCAGGAGCTTGTGCAGGGACGCCGACAGGCAACAGGGCGATAAGGCGAAACTCGCGCGGAATGCCTAGGACGCTCTTCATCTTCGCCTCTGCAGTGTTCCTCTTGCCGGAAGGATCGTAGACGCCGACCCAGTACGAGCCAAGGCCCAGGCTTTGCGCCGCCAGAGCCATATTCTGGGTGGCGACAGCTCCAGCCTCCACGTAGTGTCGGGGATCCTTGAGCGGATCCGCAACCACAGCTATCAGCAGAGGGGCCTCGGTGACGCCCTTGCGGGCAATGGTCACGCGTTCGACCACATCCATGAGCTTGCTCTTGGTATCGGGGTCCTTGATCACAACAAAGCTCCACGGCTGCGTGTTGGCAAACGACGGCGCCCACCGACCAGCCTCGAGGATGCTCGTAAGCTGCTCATCCGTGACGGGTTCCTGCTTGAACCGGTGTACGCTCCTTCGTTCCTTGATCGTCTGTAATACTTGGTTTTCGCCCATTGCGTAACTCTCCTTACGGCGCTCTTTCACATTCGCCTCTCTATGCCCGTTCTTTGGGGCATGGTTCATCCCACGATTCCCGTGCTACACCTGCCGCAGCCAGTGTAACACCTTTCCCCTGAGGGACATCCGCTCATGGCAGGCTCAGGTCGAACACCGTCCACACATCATCCGCCCAGCGGCGGAGCTCGTAGCCATGCGCGACTTCCACAGCGATCAACAGACCGCTTGGGCCCCATCGTGCCCACCACGCAAACGCACTTTCATCCAAGACCTCGGTGTAGCGCTCCTCGAGGTGATAGATGTACGCGGCTTCGGGCGCGCCGGGCGGCTCTCCGATAAAGGCCAGCGCCGTCCCATCGGGGGAGAATGAAGGAAACATCGCCGGAGACCCTAGATATGTAGCCTGCTCTTCCTCCAGGTCCACGAGGTACAGCGTGGGCTCCAAGGCCACTTCCGGCAAGATCAGCCGCGGCTCCTGCTCGAGGGCGATGGCCACGTACCTCCCGGAGGGGGAAACATCGAGGTACATGTGTGGCCAGAGCTGCAGCAATTCGTCGCAGTCTCCCTCAAGGCACTGTGTCCTAAGCGGGAGTTCCGCTCCTTCGGAAGTCCTGAGCACCCCATCTTCACCAAAGACATAGTAGCCTTCTTCCCAACGCACGAACGCCAGCACATCTTCGGCAAGGATACGTTCATCGCCGCTTGCGAGATCAAGACTGACCAAGGCCACAGTCTCCTCCCGCGCCGCAGTGTACAAGACGTCCCCCGCCATACCGTAACGGGCGGAGAACAGGGGCTCGCTGGACACCACAAGGTCTACAGGGTCGCCCTCCAGCGGTATCTCCACCAAAGACCAAGCCTCAGGAAACCCGAAGTCTCCGCCCTGGGTTGCGATCGCCAATAGGGAATCGCCCTGTGGGCTCCAGTCGACGGGTCGTGCGCTGCCATCTTCCCCCAATGGCAACAGAACACGCAGCGGTGTTCCATCACTCTCCAGAAGCCACAGGGATCCTCCTTCAGGAAACGGCTCGTAAGAACCATCGTCCTCAAGGACCACCGCCATGAGCCCTCCCGGGCCCTCGAGCACAACATTGGGACCCAAGAAGCATCCACTCAGCGCCAGCGCGGCGCCGCACAGAAACACCGCTGAACACCCTCTCAGGAAGTTTTTCATAGACGGCAGTCTAGCCACCTTGGAGCCGTTCGCCAAGCGTCCTCGGACTCGACGATGCATCGCCGACCTCCCGGGGTGGTGCAGGCGCGGCTTGTCCCCGCACGATAGGATCAACCGCGCCGGGTGGCGAGCTGCCCGCCACCACCGCCAGGGTAAGCAACGTACCCCCAGGGATGATCGCCCACCACTGTTCGCGCTGTGCCAAGTACACCAGCCAGAAGCTCAGGCCGATCAACCCCAAGAACACCGAACCCGAGCCCCACCGCTATGAGCAACCCCGCCCAGGCGTCTGCGCTGCGGACACCCAACACTCCAAGATTTCCAAGAAGGAGCACATTCCCCGAAGCGATGAGCACAAACGGTAGCGCGAACCGTATCTTGGCAGAGTTCATGATCCAGGAGTATCCACGAAACGCCTCCCTCAGGCGAGGTGTCCCCCGGGAAGCAAGCGGCCCACCCATGACTCCACGCTCCCTACATTCCTTTTCTAACTAGCCTTGACATACGTGCTCCATAATACGACTGGGTGGATGAGAACAGACGCGAGAGTCCAACCATCCTAACCTCCTGAGTAAGTGGCAACGGGGGGCCGGCTAGCAAAGGCCCGGCTCCCCGTTGCTCTTTGCGCTCCTGGCATCGACAACACATCAGGGAGCCCGGCGGCGTTCGCGTATAGCATGCGCACAAGCTCGCTGCGCCTGCACTTCTAAGACTACGTTAGCAGAACGCTTCGGTTCACATATGGATCCTGAAGTGCCCACGCGCCTGCGGATCACTCTTGCCTTTGTCTGAGGCCCTTCTTGTCCACTTCAGCGTTGTCGTGGAAGAGGAGCGGTAGCGGCTGCAAGGTGTGCCTGATCCGCTGAAAGAGCCGATTCTGGTGGAACCAGCCGGACCGAATGTAGAACTCTCCTGGTCGGTTTCCCGTTTACTCGAACGTGGGCCAGTCTCAGTCCCCAGGGACGGACACCATGGAGGAAGGATGGCGTTGACACGCGAAGGCCAGTGTGTTACTGTACGGCATAGGACCGTACAGATTCCGGGTCAATGAAGGGAGTGTTCCTATGGCTGTTAAAGGCGAGAGAATCGAGCTACGCGCAAGCCCCGACGAAAAAGCCTTGGTCAAACGGGCTGCTGCGCTGACGCATCGTTCAATCTCCGAGTTTGTGATCGACAGTGCCGTCAAAGCCGCCCGGCGTGCCGTAAAGGAGCATGAGGAAATCGCCCTCTCTCGCCAAGACAGTGAAGCATTTGTCCAAGCCCTTCTCAGCCCTCCAAAACCTAATCAGGGCCTGAGCACCGCCGCGCAACGATACAAACGAGCCACGAACCTGTGAATGGCATGTCCTGACGTCGAACACCTTGTTGAGGCATTGGGCGCTGGGCACGACAGGAGTGCCCTCACCTCAGGTATTCCTGTATTGGATGAGTACTTACAGCACCGGGCGAATCAGGACAAACACCGGAACGTAACCGTTCCTTTTGTGCTCCTCCGCCGAGACGACCCGCGGGTATTGGGTTACTACACGCTCTCAGCCTGCGCGGTCAGGCTTGCAGAGCTACCGTCTGATGTGGCGCGCAGGTTACCCCGTTACCCTCTCGTGCCGACTACTCTGCTTGGACGCTTGGCCGTGGATCAGAGATGTCGTGGTCAGGGGTTGGGGGAATTTCTTCTGATGGACGCGCTCTTTCGGAGTTCGGTCCACGCTCAGGAGGTGGCTTCGTATGCTGTGGTCGTGAGCGTCAAGAATGAAGCTGCGCGTAGTTTCTACCAGAAGTATGGTTTTCAGGCTCTCATTGGCGATGAGAACCGCCTGTTCCTCCCCATGAGCACAATATCTGGACTATTCGTTTAGCCTCATAGTGCTGACCGCCATGCTGCTTCTGGATCACGTTGGAGGGTGCGGGATTATCCGTCGCATGGAGAGCTGGGTGTAGCTGGGGTGTTCCACATATGGGGGCCTGAGCATAGAAGCAACGCTGCATAGAACGGTTGCCTTTGCACATCACCTGTCGGGACGTGCTCGTTGTCCTGTGGACACGGTTCTCCAATCCGTCGGGTTGGCTCGGTGAGGCTGATCGTCATAGCTCAGTTAGATAGCACACGTGACGAGGTGGCGGGGCCGACCGGACCGAATGCAGCACCTTCTGTGTCTGCTTCTCCTGTAGGTGGAAACCTAGATAGCCGCTTGACAGGCAGTCCTCTTGGCCGGGGTCTGGGCGCTGGTCATCGGTCATTATGGGCGGCAACTGTTCAGGCACCGAATGCAGGACAACTCACAACCCCCGCTCTTGGCCAGCTACATTGGGAGTGTTCGTATCCTGGCCTGCCCCTCCGACACGCTGACGATGGCACCATGCTTCAGGTCCGCCCCGTGTTGTTCCAGCACCTTCCTCAAGTGTTGGTTGACATTTTCGGGCCGCATGCTGCGCAGACGGAATACCACCACACTGGGGAGCTGGGCTCGGCTGGCAGAGACCAGTTCAGCGAAGTCGAGGTCATGAGTAAGGACGATCCGACGCTCGTCTCGTGCTTTGCACAAGATCTCGGCGTCTCGTAACCTCTCGAGCCCCTGTTCGTGCAGGTGAATCGCGTCGTGGCCAAGCTCACGAAGAAAGACAACGGTCTTCGGGGAGATCCCCATATCGGCCAAGAGCTTCATGTCGTCTGCTCGAGTGGATGAACACCTTCTTCAGCAAGCCAGGCCGCATAGCTCAGTGCTTGGCGGATGTCCTCGGGCTCAATGTAGGGATAGGCGTCGATGATCTCTTCCGTGGACATCCCATTGGCCACCAACTTGATCACCAGCGAGACGGGTACCCGCATACCACGCACGCAGGCGCGACCCCCCATGACTTCGGGATCGAACGTGATGCGGTCAAATCCCTGCATAGTGCACCTCCTTCATCGGGCTGTCCCCTGGCCACCATGTGAGACTACTATACCAGAGGCTTGGTTCACCAGACGGTCTGCACTGTCTCAGGTATGTAAGACCACCGACGTTGAAGCGCACACTAGCCTGGCAGCTGCTTTTCCACTGGCCAATACGCATTCTTGACGTCCAATCCGATGGCCGCTGATGTCTCTGAGTGCGAGGCGGTACTGCATTCGGTCGGGGCAGGTCTGTACGGCGAGGTGGAGGGTTGTCGTACAGGTACTGCAATTGGCGTGGCTGGTGGAGGCGAGCGGGCTCGAACCGCCGACCCCCGGCTTGCAAAGCCGGTGCTCTCCCAAACTGAGCTACGCCCCCGATGAGCACTTGATGTTAGCTATGGACACGCGGGAGGACAAGGGTCCCAAAGGCAATATGCATCCCCCGCCTGGGCGAGTAGAATGAGGGTTATGCACCTAGCACGACTGGACAGTACTCCGTGTATTCGGACACCGGCCGGAGCGGTCGGGCGCGGCGGCGTGGATTCCAGGGGGAACCGGTGAGACCCACTGCGGTCCTCCCGGTGGTGTTGGTTGTCGTTCTGGTGTCCTTGGGGGTAGCTGTGGGGATATTGTTCTCCTCACTGGAGGCCCGGTTGTCCTCTAGTGAGGATCGCCTAATGGAAGCGGAGGAGGACCTCGCCGAACTGCAAGAGGATCTCGAGGCAGTAGGCGTAGCTGCGCAAGCCCTCAGCGAGCTTCAAGAGAGGCAAGGTGAACTCCTTGACCGCGTGGCGCACCTGGAGAGCGCCTTCCAAGCTTCCGATGAACGCCTGGCGAGTCTGGAAGCCCGTGCTGGGGACCTCGAACAGGAGGTCGGCGCTCTCAGACACGACTTCGTCGTGGCTGTCGGCGACGCCCCGGAGAGGTTGCCCGAGCAACTGGCCGATCTGAGAGGAAGCATCGGAAGGTTGGAGGAACAGCTTACACAGCTAGCCCAGCAACTGGACCAGCTAGAAGAGCGTTGGGAACAGCAGCCTACCTCACCGGAACTGCCGCAGCTGCAATAATTGCGGAATTACTTCTGCGCTTTCTAAAGCAGCGGCCAGAAGTGTTGGTCGTTCCAGATGCGCTGCCGAAGATCCTCTTCCATAGCCATAAGAGCGTTCAAGTGCTTTCCTTCCCAATCGGCCAGCCAACTGTACAGCTCCTTCTCTTTCTGTTCGGTCGCGCCCTGTTCCTGCTCACGGTAGTAGGCGATAGCCCGCTCCTCTAGGCCCAGTGCGGCGTATATGGCCGCCGCCTCGTAGCCTGCTGCAGAGATGTCAGACAAGACGTCCGCGGTAAGGACGTTGGCCGCGACATCACCCGGAGTCCCCTCCAGTGAAGGTGGAGAGAAGTCGCCTCTGTCCTCCAGTTCCGCATAGACCTTGGCCAGCGTACGTCTGTGGCTGGCTTCTTCGTTCGCCAGAAGGCGGAACATCTCGCTTACATCAGCGGACTGCGCCGACCGGGCGGCCGCCTTGTAGAATTCTTCCCCGCGCTGCTCGAGGAGCATCGCACCTTTGAGTGCGTTGCGTCTCCTGTCGTCCATTGGCCCTCCTTCCGTTGCCACGGTTGTTGAGAATACCTGTGAACGGCGCATACTCTCCCATTCACAGCTCTGCCACCAGCATACACGAGAAGGAGGATGGATGGCGAACACAAAGCGATTGGCCAGGTTGCGAGGGCTTCCGAGGAACATCTGGGCGGTGAGCCTGACCAGCTTTTTCACCGATATCTCCAGCGAGATGCTCATCAACCTGCTTCCCCTGTTTCTGGCCAATGTGTTGGGGGTGGGGACCGCGGTGATCGGCCTGATCGAAGGGGTGGCCGAGTCTACAGCTTCCCTGCTCAAGGTGTTTTCTGGATGGTTCTCCGATCTCGTTCACCGGCGGAAGTGGCTGGCTGTGGCCGGGTACGGGCTGTCCACGGCAGCCAAGCCGTTTTTCTACTTGGCCGGTGCCTGGCCCACGGTGGCTGGAGCGCGCTGGGTGGAGCGTGTGGGAAAGGGAATTCGCACTGCGCCCCGCGATGCGTTGGTCGCCGACTCCATCGACCAGAAAGACCGCGGTTTGGCGTTCGGCTTTCACCGCGCGGCCGATACTGCCGGGGCCGTGTTGGGGATTCTGGGGGCGCTGGCGGCGGTGTGGGTGACGCAGGGTGGCGCGGAGGAGCTTGCGGCCGGTACGTTCCGTACTGTGGTGTTGATCAGTTTGGTTCCCGCGGCCCTTGCGGTGTTGATCCTGGCCCTGGGAGCGCGGGAAGCCCGTCAGCCGTCGGCGGAAACGAAGCTCAAGGTGGGGTTTCGAGGGCTGGGACGTCCGTACCTTCTGTTCTTGGTCATCGTGGGGTTGTTCGAGCTTGGGAACTCGGCCGACGCGTTCCTCGTGCTGCGGGCCCAGGACCTGGGATCGAACGTGGTGGGGATCCTGGGGATGCTGGTGGTGTTCAACCTCGTGTACACCTTGCTTTCCACTCCTGCAGGAGCCCTCTCCGACCGTGTGCCACGCAAGGTGATCATCATCGGCGGATGGCTTGTGTACGCCCTCATCTACTTGGGAATCGGCCTGGCCGGACGGACGTGGAATATGTGGGTCCTGTATGCAGCCTACGGAGCGTACTACGGCATCGCCTTCGGCACGGCCAAAGCCTTGGTAGCCGATCTTGTGCCGGCCCATCTCCGTGGGACAGCTTACGGTGCCTACAGCACGGTGATCGGCGTCCTGAGCCTGCCGGCGTCGGTGATCGCCGGTGCGTTGTGGCAAGCCATAAGCCCAGGGGCACCGTTCTTCTTCGGCGCAGCGCTGGCATTTGTGGCAGCGGGGGCACTCTGGGCTTGGCAACCCCAACCGGTGCAAGGCTAGGCCGGATCAGGGACTGCAAGACCTCAAGCGAACCGACTCTTGACGACAGTAGCCGGCCTGAAACGCCTGCCCGGACATGGGGCGACACCCTTCCGGCTGCACTTGGAGGAGCTCCAGCACCCCGTCACCTGTGGTTACCAGGAGCCTATTCTTGACCGGCAGCACGGTTCCGGGGGGGTCGTCGGCGGTAAGGTCCGTGGGGCGGGAACGCAGCAGCTTCACCCTGAGCCCGTTGAACTCGGTCGCCGTTCCCGGCCACGGTTGGGTCCCGCGGATGTGGTTGTGGATGGTCCATGTGGCGTGCGACCAGTCCACCCACCGCTCGTCGCGGGTCAGTTTGGGAGCCACTGTTCCCTCTTCGGGCTGGGGGACAGGAGCGATCGACTGTTCCAGCAGCCCACGCACCGTGTCCACAATCAGCTCTGCCCCCATCTCCGCCAACCGCAGCTCCAGCTCCTCGGCGGTCTCTTCCTGGCCGATGCTGGTCCGTTTCTGAAGGAGGATCGGCCCGGTGTCCATTCCCTCATCGAGCAACATCGTGGTGACGCCCGTCTCACGGTCGCCGTTCATCACCGCCCGCGCTATGGGGGCCGCGCCGCGCCAACGGGGAAGCAACGATCCGTGCACGTTGATGCACCCTCTGTGCGGGATATCCAGCACCTTGCGCTTCAGGAGTTGTCCGAAGTCCGCTACTACCAGGAATTCCGGCTCATGCCCCTGGAGTTCCTCCCGCACGTCGGCGGCGTTGATCGAGCGGGGGGTGTTGAGGTCAAGCCCCAAGTCCTCGGCCTCGCGGGACACTTCAGTGGGGCACGGCCTCATCCCGCGGCCCGCCGGCCGGGCCGGTTGGGAGATGACTTTCACCACCCGATACCGCTCGGCCAATGCCCGCAGCGCCGGCACGGCGAACCGGCCTGTCCCCGCAAAGATCAGCTTGGGGTTCATGCTGTGTGAGAAGGCTCCTCCTCTCGCTGGGCACTGTATCCGGCCAGGAGTTCCTTCCTCATTCGGGGCGGCAGATGGTCCACAAACAGTACTCCATCCAGGTGGTCGATCTCGTGCTGAGCAACCCGTGCCTCGAGATCCCGTACGGTCAGTTCCACAGGGGATCCATCCTCCCGAAGAGCTTCCACCACCACTTCCCGCGCCCGGGAGACTCCGGCATGGAGCCCGGGGAAAGAGAGGCACCCCTCGGTATCGACAACCCTCTCCTGCGAACAAGATGCGATTTGCGGATTCAGAAGCACCAAGGTGTCGTCCCCGAACTCCAGCAATACCACGCGGCTTTCCAACCCCAGTTGGGTTGCCGCCAAACCCAGCCCCTCAACCTGGGCATACGCCTCCCGCAGACGGCGGGCCGCCTCCCGCGCCTCGGGAGAGCCCGGCGTTACCGGCCGTGCGCGCACGCGCAGACAAGGATCTGGGTAGAGTCGGACCATCGGGTACTCACCTCGCGTCCCTTGTTGAGAACGCTTATTATAGTCCGGATGGCGCATGAGCACAACTGAACGGCGGAACCTCGATGAGCGGTTGGCCTTGGTGCGAAAGGTCCTCGCACTGGAGCGGCATAAGGGTTATGCGGATACGGCTGCCGTAGGAGGTCTGCAATCCTTCATCTCCCAGCATTTGCCTGAAGGCCAGCACTTGACCGAGAGCTACCGTGCGTACTCTCAACACCAGCGCCAGAGCATCGTGGACGAACTGGAGGCCCTGGCAGCAAAGCTCCAGGAAGATGGAACGGATGTGGACTCGGCCCCATTGGGGGAGCCCGTGGAGAAGGCCGCGGGCGTGGGCACGCAACGGGCGAAGCAGCTACGGCGCCTGGGCGTAGAGTCGGTGGAGGACCTGCTGCTGTTCTTTCCACGACGCCTGGAGGACCGTTCCCAGCACGTGCCCATCCACCAGTTGGCCGATGGAGTCAGCGCAACCGTAGAAGGGACCGCGCGGGCCAAGTCGCGCATCCGAGTTCGGCGAGGTCTGGAGCTCATCAAGGTCGCCGTGGAGGACTCCGGGGGGGTCCTGTTTGCCATCTGGTTTAACCAACCCTGGATGTGGGAGGAGATCAAGCAGGGGCAACGCTACGCCTTCTTCGGCAAGGCCCAGGTACGCTACGGCGAGCTTCAGTTGGAGAATCCGGTGTGGGAAAGGGCCGGTGAGAGGTTTCACACCGGGCGCTGGGTGCCGATTTACCCTGCCACCGAGGGCCTGAGTCAACCCGTGCTTCGAAACCTGATCAGTCGTAACTTGCGGCTGTGGGGCGATGCGCTGGGTGAGCTTGTCCCCGGGCAGGTGCGGCGGAGGTTGGGACTCCTCCCCCGTGGGGAGGCCGTGCACAAGATCCATTTCCCCGAGGGCCCGGCCGAGTTCCAAGCCGCCCGGCGGACACTCGCCTTCGAGGAGCTGTTCTTGCTGCAGCTGGGGCTGGCTATGCAGGAGGACAAAGAGCGTGAACCACAGCGCGCCCTCGAGGTGAATTCTGAAGCGGTGGAGCGTTTCGCCCAGGCTCTGCCGTTCACCCTGACCGGCGCTCAGCGGAAGGCCCTCAGCGATATAGAGCAGGACCTTCGCGCCGCACGGCCCATGTGGCGTTTGCTACAGGGAGACGTAGGCTCGGGTAAGACTGCGGTGGCGGCAGGCGCGGCGGTGGCGGTGCATTCGGCCGGGGCGCAGACTGCGGTCATGGCGCCCACGGAGATCCTGGCCCACCAGCATTCGCTGGTGCTTGCCGAGGTGCTGGGGAACGTGGGTGTGCGCGTCGAGCTGCTCGTGGGGGGGATGGCGGCCGGGGACCGCATGCGCGTGTTGGAAGAGCTGAGTGCAGGGAAGGTGTCGGTGGTGGTGGGGACCCACGCCTTGCTTCAAGAAGATGTGGCGTTCCACGACCTTGGGCTGGCGGTGGTGGATGAACAACACAGGTTCGGTGTGATCCAGAGAGCGCAGCTGGAGTCCAAGGGAGAGGACACCAACATCCTGGTCATGTCCGCGACTCCGATACCGCGCACGGTGGTGCTGACCGTCTACGGCCGCTTCGCAGTATCGGTACTCGACGAGATGCCCCGCGAACGCTCGCAGGTGGATACCATCTGGGAGTCCGAAAGCCGGCGTGAAGAGGTGTATGATAGGGTCGGATCCCTGCTGGGGGACGGGGGACGCGGATACGTCGTCTACCCTCTGGTGGCCGAGTCGGAGGAGCTGGACCTCCGAGACGCCACCCGGGCACGCGAGGAGCTTGCCGCTCGCTTCCCGGAGGCCAATGTGGCCCTTGTACACGGACGTATGCCCGGTCAGGACAAGCAGGCAGCGCTGACGGCGTTCCGTACCGGCCAGGTGCGGTTGCTCGTCGCCACAACGGTGGTGGAAGTCGGCCTTGATGTCCCGGATGCTTCGTTTCTGGTGATCGAGCACGCTGATCGCTTCGGGTTGGCCCAGCTTCACCAACTCCGGGGCCGGATCGGGCGGGCCGGACAACCGGCACAATGCTTCGCCATAGCGGACCCGGCCACCGAGGAAGGACAGCGTAGGCTGACGGCGTTCCGCGACCTCAAGAGCGGGTTTGATATCGCCGAGGAAGACCTCAGAATCCGCGGCCCCGGTGACGTATTGGGTACAGCGCAGCACGGGTTCGCCTCCAGACTGAAGGTCGCCGATCTGGTGCGGGACTTGCCTCTTCTGGAGGAGGCGCGCAATGAGGCGGAGTGCCTGGCAAACGAGGGTGCCCCGCCCGAGCTATGCGCCGAAGTGAACAGGCGCTTCGGCGATACGCTCCAGCTTCTGGGGGTGTGAGCATCGTCGACGATCATGAGATGAAGCGCCTGGAGGAATTGGCCGGACTCCGGCTGACACCTGCGGAGCGGGAGGAGTTGCGGGTGGAACTGGAGCGGGTCCTGTATCGGTTTCGCTCCCTGCAGGAATGCGATAACCAGGGGATCCCCCCAACCACGCGTGAGGCGCGGCCGGTGGAATCCTGCCGGAACGACACCGTCGAACCATCGCTTCCTCAGGAGGAGGTGTTGCGGCGGGCTCCCCAAGTGCGCGATGGGTACTTCGCAGTCCCTCCGCTCCAGCGCGAACCGAGGGAGCGAAACTGGTAGGCAAAGGAGTTTTCCCGTATGATTGGGCTCCCATGGGCGCTGGTTGGCCAAGGGCCTATAAGTCGAAGGTCGTCGAACCCATTCGCTTGCCCGAGCGGGGTGAGCGGGAGGCCCGCCTGGTAGAGGCGGGCCACAATGTATTCGGTCTAGACTCCTCCGATATTTATGTCGACCTTCTCACTGACTCGGGGACAGGTGCTATGTCCCAAGCTCAATGGGGAGCCCTGATGCAGGGGGATGAATCGTACGCCGGGTCACGCTCGTTTGCCGCCTTCAGCGACACCGTACGGTCGATCACCGGCATGACGCACGTTCTGCCTACCCATCAGGGACGGGCGGCGGAGCACGTGTACTTCTCCACGGTCCTCTCCGGCGATGATGTGGTGCCCAACAACACACACTTCGATACCACCCGAGCTAACGTTCTCGCACAGGGAGGGCGTCCTCATGACCTTCCCAATCCGGCAGCAATGGACCCCAACGTTGACCTGCCGTTCAAGGGAGACATGGACATCGACGGTTTGCGCGCGCTGATCGGGGAGGTGGGCACCCAACGCATACCGGTGGTTTTCCTGACCGTGACCAACAACACTGCTGCCGGGCAGCCGGTATCCATGGCCAATGTACGTGCTGTGGCGGACGTGTGCCGCCAGCACGGGATCCCGCTTATGCTCGACGCCGCCCGTTACGGGGAAAACTGTTACTTCGTCCACGAGCGTGAGGANGGGTACGACCGGAAGAGCATCCCCGAGATCGCCCGCGAGCTCTTCTCTCTTGTCGACGGATGCTTGATGTCCGCCAAGAAGGACGGCTTGGGNAATATCGGGGGGTTCATCGCCCTGCGTGACCCGGAGATCTTCGCCCAGTGCCGGGAGAAACTCATTCTCACCGAAGGATTTCCCTCGTATGGGGGCCTGGCTGGACGGGATCTGAACGCGTTGGCCGTAGGCCTCCTGGAGGCGCTGGAGCTCCCCTATCTCAGGGAGCGGGTGGGACAGGTCCGCTGGCTCGGTGAGCAACTCGCGCAGCAGGAGATCCCGGTCTACTGGCCCCCCGGAGGGCACGCGGTCTACGTGGACGCCGAGCGCCTCCTTTCGCACATCCCGCGGGCAGAGTACCCCGGTCAATCGTTGGTCTGTGCCCTCTATACCGAAGGGGGCGTGCGCGCAGTAGAAGTGGGCTCGGTGATGCTCGGGGACGCAGCACGCATGGAGCTCGTGCGTTTGGCCATACCACGCCGGGTGTATTGGCAGGAGCATCTCCAGTGGGTCGTCGATGCGCTGTGCCGGATTCGAGATAAGAAGGACACCATCCAGGGGATGCGCCTGGTGGAAGGGCAAGGCCCGCTGCGGCATTTCGTGGCCCGGTTCGCACCGGTGAGCTGAGCCGATGACCCTTGCCTGGATCGGTTTCGCGTCTTCGCTGGTGTTTCTGCTCGGGATGGCTCGCTGGAGCCTGTGGATGGCCATGTTCGGGGCTGCCTTGGTGTTGGGATTGTTCACGCTTCCGCCGGGAGAACTGGCCTCCGCTGCGGGCAGTGTGTTTGTCGACCCCTCCGTGATGCTGCTGGGGCTGGCGGTGTCTCTCATCCCCCTTATCGGCGGGACCCTCGAGCGCACAGGCCGTATGGATTCGCTGGTGAACAACATGCGGATACCTCGCCAGGCGTTCGTTGGAGTATCTCCTGCCCTCCTGGGGATGCTCCCTATGCCCGGGGGCGCGCTGCTATCGGCTCCGCTTGTGGAACGCGCCGGCGGTGCACCGGCCGACGTGCGGGCGGCGGCCAACGTATGGTTCCGCCACGCTTTGCTTATCGTATACCCGCTCTCGGCATCGCTGATCACCGCGGCCAAGCTCGCGGACCTGGAAGTGTGGCAGGTGCTGCCTTACCAGTTGCCGGCGTTTGCCCTCACGCTGGGCTTGGGCTATGTGTTCTTCCTACGCCGCTTCGACGGGAGCATGCCCAAGCGTGGCGCGTTCTCCCTGGGCGGACTGCTGGTGCCCCTGGGGATTCTTCTTGTGGCTCCAGCGTTGGACTTCGCCTTCAAGCAGCTCCCCGTCCTGCCCGTACCGGAGCTGGCCACCGTGATCGGCGTCTCGGTCAGCTTGACGCTTGCCTCTTGGAAACGCCTCCCGCCGGGCGAGCTGGGCACGATGGTCAGACAAGGTAGACCTTGGCGATTCGGGCTCATCGTTGTGGGAATGTTCGTGTATCTCGCGATATTCCAAGCATCCGGAGCGGCACAGCTCATCGCCGACCTCGCCCTCTCTCCACAGGCGCTGAGCGTGGGGTTCGCCCTGCTACTGGGGCTGGCTACGGGGAGGGAACAAGCACCCGCGTCCATCGTGATCCCCATCTTCCTGGCCGCGTTCGGCGCCATGACTCCGTGGGCGTTTGCTGTGACCTACTTTGCCATCTACATCGGCTTCGTTATGTCCCCCGTGCACCCGTGCGTTACCGTGTCGGCGGAATACGCCGGCACCACCTTGGGGGGGTTGCTCAAGCGCATGCTGCTGCCCAGCCTGCTGGCCCTGGGAGCGGTACTCGGTGCCAGCTACCTGGTGTTCTGAGGGGACACCCGGGGATGACCTTATGCACAGATGAAATGGATGACGTCCCCGTCTTTGACAACATAATCGCGCCCGGCCCGGGTGATCCGACCCTCCTCCCGCAGCGCGCGTTCATCGCCGGCGGCAAGGAGCTCCTCCAACTCCATTACCTCGGCCAGCACGAACCGTTCGCGAAAGTCCCCGTGGATCACCCCTCCCGCTTCGGGAGCTCGTGTACCTTCCACAACCGTCCACGCCCGGACTTCCGGTCCCTCAACCGTGTAAAACGTCACCAGGTCCAGTAGCCCGTACGCCGCTTGCAGCAGCTCTTCCAGCGCCGAGCGCTCGATTCCCCACTCCTGTAGAAACGCGTCGTACTCCTCCGGCCCCTGGGCCGTTTCGGCAACTTCCGCCTCCAACCGCCCGCGTACGGCGATGCAGGCAGCGCCCCTCTCCCGGGCAAGCGAACGCAGGGCCCGCGCATGCACGTTGTCGCCTTCCTCTCCTACGTTGGCAACATAGAGGATCGGCTTGGCCGTAAGCGGGGCCAGTTCTTTCAGCTGCTGCTGCTCCTGTGGCGAGAGGGAGCATTCACGCAACCGGACCCCTTCCTTCACCAATGTGATCATGCGCTCCAGGGTTTCCAGTTCCGCCCGAGCGGCTCGGTCACCGGTGCGGGCCACCTTGGCCGTCCGCTCTCGGCGCCGCTCGAGGGTGTCCAAGTCCTTGAGCAGTAGCTCCGTCTCCACCATTTCCACATCTCGCTCCACGTCCACAGTTCCCGTCGGGTGAGCCACCTGATCATCGGTAAAACAGCGGACCACGTGGAGGATCGCGTCGCACGCTCGGATCTCCGCCAAGAACTGATTGCCCAGGCCCTCCCCATGGGCGGCTCCCGACACCAGCCCCGCGATGTCCACCACCTCGATCGTCGTCGGGACCTTGCGCTTGTCCGGATACAGGGCGTGAAGGCGTTCCAGTCTTCCGTCGGGGACACCGACCACGCCATGATGGGGCTCGATGGTGCAAAAAGGGTACGCCTCCACCCGGGCTCCTCCGGCAGTGAGCGCGTTGAACACGGTGGACTTGCCCGCATTGGGCAGGCCCACCAGGCCAAAGCTTCTGCTCACCGGAGCCTGGCCCTTACCAGCTCGCTGACCTGTGCCGGGGTTCGTGCCACGGCAATCCCCCGCTCCTCCAGTCGGGCGGCCTTCGCCTCAGCGGTACCCTCTCCTCCGGAGACGATGGCCCCGGCGTGCCCCATCCGTTTTCCGGGAGGCGCGGAGAACCCTGCAATGTACGAAACCACAGGAATATCCAGATGCTCAGCCACCCAATCGGCGGCCTCTTCTTCCGCCGTGCCGCCGATCTCGCCCACCAGCACAAGGGCTTCGGTCTCGCTGTCCTCGGCATACAACGGCAGCAGGTCCACGTATGTGCTCCCCACAACTGGATCCCCGCCGATCCCGATCACGGTGGACTGGCCGAACCCGGCCTCGGACAGGTGGTGAGCGATCTCATAGGTCAAGGTCCCCGAGCGGGAGACAATCCCCACCGGACCGGCCTGGAAGACCTCTCCGGGCATGATGCCCACCTTGGCTTTGCCGGGGGAGATGAGCCCCGGACAGTTGGGTCCGATGAGCCGAGCGCCATAACCTTGCACCAACGGCAGGCCTCGCAACATATCGTGCACAGGGACGCCCTCGGTGATGCACACAACCAGTCCTACTCCCGCCTCCGCCGACTCCACAATTGCGTCCAAAGAGAAGGCTGCGGGGACAAACACGATCGATACGTTCGCCTCATGCATGCGTACGGCCCGGTCCACGCTGTCGTACACCGGGATGCCGTCCATTTCTTGCCCGCCCTTTCCGGGGGTGACTCCGGCCACAACCTGCGTCCCGTAACCGACCATCTGCCTTGTGTGGAACGCGCCTTCATTGCCCGTTATTCCCTGTACGACCACTCGGGAGCTTCCGTCAACCAGTATGGACACACCTCTCACCTCGCTTGGCCAAGAGCATAGGCCCCTCGGGACGAGCGGGCAAGAACCGACGAGGGCGGTTGAGGCCGTTCCTTGGCCGAGCTAGCATCCGTGTCATGACAGCGCTGCTACAGGTGGAGCAGAAGACGTATCCGGTGGAGGCATGCCTCCTGGACAAGGATGGGACGGTGTTGAGCTCCCACCACTGGGTGGAGGTGATGCGCATGCGCGCCAGCCACCTGGCCCGGGCACTGGGCCTCGACGCCGAACAGCATCAAGCCCTGCTGTGCTTTGTGACACAAGAGGCTCATGAGAGCCCGTCTGCATCCGTGGCCATCACCGCTTTGCCCCGCGACCAAGCGGAGGCGGCGGTTGCGGGTTATCTGCAACAGTTGGCAGGTGTCTCCCCGGGACAGGCGTGGGCGGCGGTGCACGAAACGTTCGCACGGGTCGACGAAGTGTTCCCGTTCGCCGAGCACCTGCGCCCGACGCCGGGCGCGGAGAGTTTCTTGCGGGAGGTGTGGGGGATCGGGCTGAAGACCGCGCTTGTCACCCACGATAGTCAAGCGGCCGCCCGGCGGCACATCGAAGCGTTGGGCTGGACCGACCTGGTGCACACCATCGTCGGTGTGGACGATATGGAGAACCGCAAGCCCAACCCAGACGGAGTGCTTCTGGCCTGTCGCGCGCTGGGCGTTCCCCCTAGCCGGTGCCTCATGTCGGGCGACACTGCTGCGGACATCGGGGCCGGGAGAGCCGCAGGGTGCCGACCAATCATCGGGCTGTTGTCCGGGATGGGAGACGCCGCGGAGCTCGCCGGCGCCGATCACATCGTACCCGACCTCACCGCGCTCTCCTTTTCCAAGGGCAACCCTTGAGTCCGTAACCCCGTCCGCCCTATCGTCGACAAGCTGGGCACCATCTTCTGCACACCCAGCCCGCGCGCAAGTTAGACTTGTCCAGCATGAAAGCGCGGCTCTACGGCTACTTCGGACACGGCAATCTGGGCGACGAAGCGGTCCGCGAGGCTTGGTGCAGCGGTGTGCCCCTGCTCCGACGTGCGACCGTTGAACGGCCGCCGCAACTGCCTCTGACAAAGGCGGTTACGCTGTTTGCAGGAGGCCTGTTCCAGGATGAGAGCTCGCTGCGTTCGCTTGTGTTCTACACCACAGCGGTGCGGGTGGCGGGCCTGCGAGGTCCGGCCGCCCTGGCGGCGGTGGGGGTCGACGTTGGCAGCGGCCCAGGGATGCTGCTGTTGCGCCAAGCTGTGGCCGGAGCCGACTTCATCTCGGCCAGGGACCCGGAGTCCTGCCATCAACTGGCTGCCGCCGGCGGGAATCCCCGCGAAGCGCGCGATGTGGCACTGACCCTCGGTTCCCCTCATTACCGGGGAGGCGGAGCGGTACTCGTAAACCTCACGCCGCGGGTCCCCAAAGCTGTGGTGGGGGAGGTCCTCCGCTCGGCGGACCACACTGCACGAAGCTTGCGCACCACAGTGCAGGGACTGGTTTTGGCCCGGGGCGAAGACGAGCGATCCATGAGCGGACTGAGGATCCTCTCCCCCACCACGCCTTGGGAACTGATGGAGGCGCTGGCACGTGCCCCGCTCATCTACGCAACGCGGTTGCATGCCGTCGAGCTGGCTTTGCTCGTCGGCACTCCCTTCGTGGCCGTGACCGCCACACACAAGCTGCAGGCCTTTCTGGCCTTGGTGGACCGCGAGCTGCCTCGACCGATACCCTGTATGCCCGGCGAAGGCGCTGACAACTGGCTACAAGGCCCGGACTGGCTTCGGGCCTTGGGGAGGGCGCGTGAACGTTTGGTCGACGAAGCTTGGACGGGGGTGAACGATGTCCACAGGTGGCTCCGCAGCGTGGCATGAGCCGGTCATGCCGGCCCAGGTGGAGGAGCTTCTTCAGCCGGCGCCGGGCCGACTGCTTGTCGACGCCACGATAGGTCTGGGAGGTCACGCGGAGCGTTTCCTCCGCCACGGGGCCGGGGTACTGGGGATCGATCGCGATCCGGAGGCGCTGAAAGTCGCCCGCCGCCGGCTGGAGAACTGGGCTGACAGGCTGCATCTGGTGCACGGAGATTTCAGACGCCTGGCGGAGTTCGTACACGAGGCCGGGCTGCCCTCCCCGGACGGGGTGCTCCTGGACCTTGGGGTGTCGTCCTTTCAGCTGAGCGCACCACACAGAGGCTTCAGTTTTCGCCACGACGGTCCGCTGGACATGCGTATGGATCCCGACTCCCCCGTTACCGCAGAACAATTGGTGAATACCCTTCCGGAACGACAATTGGCTGACCTCCTGTGGGAGCTGGGCGAAGAACGGTTCTCCCGGCGTATCGCCCGTCGGGTGGACAAGGAACGCCAGCACACACCGATCACATCCACCAAGCAATTGGCGGCGCTGGTAGCCCGCTCCTACCCTCCCGGGAGACACCGTATTCACCCGGCGACCCGGACGTTCCAAGCTCTGCGCATGGCCGTGAACGAAGAGCAGGAGGCTTTGCGCGAGGGGCTAGCCTCCGCGGTCAGGGTGCTGCGCCCTGGTGGGCGCCTGTGCGTGATCGCGTTCCATTCGCTGGAGGACCGCGTCGTGAAGCACTCGTTCCAAAGGTGGGAAAGCGAAGGGAGATTGGATGTGCTGACCCGCAAGCCTGTCCGCCCATTAGCCCAAGAGAGGCAAGCCAACCCGCGGGCCCGCTCAGCCAAGCTGCGCGGAGCCGAGGTGCGCGAGGTCGCATCGTCATAGGGCAGTTGTCCTCCCTTAGGGGCGGGAACGTCCGTACGTTGATGGGGGATGAGGTCGCGAGTGAGAGCAGCACCTGTACCATGGGCCGGAACCCGCGAGAGGAGCCTGTCGGACCACTGGATCCGTGCACTCTTTGTATTGGGAACCGGCGCACTGATAGCGGGGATGGTGTTCTTGTACCTGTTCTTGCAAGCCGAACTCACCCTGGCCCGCCGCGAGGCTGCCCGCGCCACCCTGACGGCCAATAGGCTGCATCGTGAGGTGCTATATTACGAGCATCAGGTAGAGGTGGAGTTCAGTCAACGCAACCTGGTCGAGCGGGCACGTCGGCTGGGCATGGGGCCGTTCGACGACGAGCGGATTACCGAACTAAAACTGGAGCACAATGGATCACCGCCAGGCGGTTAGACGAGGCGGCGCAGTGTTCCTCGTGCTGGCGATCGGTCTGCTCGCCGTAGGGGCTCGGCTGGTACAACTGCAAGTAGCACAGCACCACACGTGGGCCGAGGCCGCCTCACGAATCCAGGAACACCTGGCGGAGATCCCCGCACAACGCGGCACCATCTATGGTTCCGACGGCAGACCGCTGGCCAAGGACGTCCCGGGCTATGCCCTGGCACTCGATAACTACCATATGACCCGCCCGGAGCTGCTGGTGGAGCTGTTGATGGAGGAGTTGGGGCTTGTCCGCGCCGAGGCCCAAGACAAGGTGTACCGTGATTCTTACTTCACCTGGATCACGCGGAGGCTCGACTTGAAGTCGGGAGACCGGCTGCGCGACCGGGCCGCCGAGTTGGGGATACGGGGGCTCCTATTCTTTGACAGCTGGATTCGTGTATACCCCCAGGGGCCGATCGCCATCCCTGTGCTGGGGGCCGTTGGCGTGGACGGACACGGGTTGTCCGGACTGGAACAGATCCACGACCAATCGCTATCCGGAACGCCCGGACAGTACCGGGTGCTGCGCGGTCGTGACGGCCGGGTGTACGGGCTGCAGATGGACGAACCCCAGTCAAAAGGAGACGACCTGCATGTGACGATCCACTCCGATATACAACGCATCTCGGAGGAGCATATCGCCGCCGGCGTCGAGAAATACCGGGCGGAACGAGGACTCGCCATCGTCCTTGACCCCCACAGCGGCGAGGTACTTGCCTTGGCTCAAGCGCCCACATTCGATCCCAGCGACCCCCAAGCGGATCCCGACCACCTGCAACCGTGGGCCGTGACCCAGATGTTCGAGCCGGGCTCCACGTTCAAAGCGCTCTCCGGACTGGCGGCAGTGGACGCCGGTCTAGTGAATGCAGACTGCGTGTTCCACGCCGACTCCCCGATCATGGTAACGGGGGTGCCGTTGAGAAACGCCAATCCCGAAACACGATACGGGTCGGTCACCTTCGAGCGAGGCATGGCCCAATCGTTGAACGTGGTCTTCGTTCGGGTCGCACAGAAGCTGGGCATCGACAAGATGTACCACTACCTGACCAGCATGGGATTCGGCGAACCCACCGGCATCGGCCTGCCGGGCGAGGCTGCGGGGATGCTACGCCCGAAGGAGGACTGGACGGAGTTGGATCTGGCGACCAGTTCCTTCGGGCAAGGTGTAGCCGTGACGGGGGTGCAGCTGGCGGCGGCGTTCGGCGTCCTGGCCAACGGCGGTGTTCTGCAGAGACCACATGTTCTACAAGGCCAGCAAGAGACACTGACTCAGGTTTGCTCACCCGATGCAGCCTACGCAGTGCGGGAGATGCTGCGCAAAGCCGTAGACCCTTCCCGCTGGGTGCTCCCATCGCGGTTCGCCGACGTGCCCGGCTACGGCATCGGCGGCAAGTCGGGCACCGGGGAAAAAGCCCTGCCGGGACAGGGCTACGTGTCCGGGCACTACATCTCCGGCTTCGGGGCGTTCTTCCCCTGGGAACAGCCGGAGTACGTGGTGCTTGTGATATATGACGAAGTCGACACAAGCGAGTCCATGCTCTACGCGTGGGGCTCACGTTCCGCCGGACCGACGGTGGCGGCGATCGTTGAAGGAATGGATGCCGCCGGCATTATCTCCCCCTACGAGGCTACGACCGCGGACGGCCGGTCCTGGTAGGTAAGGTACAGATCGGTTTTTCCCCCATTGAGCGCTCGGGCAACCGCCTCCAGGGCACGGGCCGGGCTGTTGTTCTCCTGCGACAGATGGGCCAAGAGCACCGCGCGCGGGCCCGACGTACCCAGTTGCACCAGGGTCCGTGCGGTCTCCTCGTTGGCCAGATGTCCGTTTGGTCCCAAGATACGCATCTTTATCGGCCACGGGTAGGGCCCGGAAAGCAGCATCTCCGGATCGTGGTTTGCCTCCAAAATTAGATGTGTACATCCGCGCACTGCGGTCAACACCTCGGGGGTCATCCGACCCAGATCGCTTACGACCGCCAGGCGCGCCTCGGGAGTCTCCAACCTCAACCCAACGGGCTGTACCGCGTCGTGGGGCACGGCGAACGAGTCAACCGTAATCCCGGCAAGCTCTAACCCCGGCTCCAACGGCACCCCGTCCACACCAAGCGCTCGCAGCGTCCCCGCGCTGGCAGCTACCCGAAGGCCGCGGCGTAGGGCAGTCTTCAAGCCCCGTACATGGTCCGCGTGTTCATGGGTAACGATGACCCATTGGAGGTCGGTGGTGGACAACCCGGCGCGCGCCGCGCGGCGCATGGTCTCCCGCCACGACAGGCCGACGTCCACCAGCACCGGACCCCGCGGTCCCTCTATCAGGGTGGCATTGCCGGTGGAGCCGCTGGCCAAGGTGCAGAATCTCACTCCCAGTTACCTTTCTTGAGTAGCGTAAGAAGATCGATGGGCACCGGGAACACCACCGTGCTCGAGTTCTCCGTCGCGATGTCGGACAGAGTCTCCAAATAGCGCAACTGGAGCGCACCCGGTGAGCGGTTCATGATGTCAGCGGCCTGCCCCAGTTTCTCCGCCGCCTGAAGCTCCGCCTGCGCGTGGATGATCTTGGACCGCCGGGCCCGCTCGGCCTCCGCCTGGGCGGCGATGGCGCGCTGCATATCAGTAGGGATCTTCACATCCTTGATCTCAACCGTGATGACCTTGATCCCCCACGGGTCGGTATGCTCATCGATGATCTCTTGCAGCTGGCGGTTGAGTTTTTCTCTTTCCCCCAGGATCTCGTCCAGTTCGGCACGCCCCAGCACCGAGCGCAGCGTGGTCATTGAGATTTGCCTTGTCGCCTCTATGTAGTCGAGAACCTCGACCACGGCCGCCTGCGAGTCCATCACCCGAAAGTACACCACCGCGTTGACGTTCGCCGGCACATTGTCCTGGGTGATGACCTCTTGCGGAGGAACGTCCAAGGTGATGGTTCGCAGGTCCACTCTGACCATCGAGTCCACGATTGGGATGATAAAGAAAAGCCCCGGTCCTTTCGCTCCGATGAGCCGTCCCAAGCGAAAGATCACTCCACGCTCATACTCGCGTACTACCCGGATGGCGCTTGCCAGAAACAGCCCCACCGCAGCGAAGATAATGACCGGCGTAAGCCACATGCCCCCCTCCTCCATACGTGTGCTAAGTTGCTAAAGCCATGATAGGCGCATAGGATGGAGATTGTCAACGGAAGGAGGAAACCATGCGCAGGCCGGTAGTTGCCGCCAATTGGAAGATGCACAACAGAGTGGAGGACGCACAGAGATACCTGCACCGCTTGCTGGAACTGGTTCCCGCGGAACCTTCACTGGATGTGGTGGTTTTCCCTTCTGCTACAGCGCTACAGGCCACAGCGCAGTCGCTTGCGCAGACGCCGATCGCCTGGGGAGCGCAGAGCGCCCGTCCCGAGCCCGAGGGGCCGTTTACGGGAGAGGTATCGATGAAGCAGGTCCACGACCTCGGCGCGTCGTACGTCATCTGTGGTCACTCCGAGCGCCGTGCGCTGTTCAACGAGGATGACGAGCTCGTTTCCCGAATGGTGAAAGCAGCACTGGAATCCGATCTTGTACCCATCGTGTGTGTTGGAGAGACACTGGAGCGAAGGCAGGCGGGTGCTGACTGGCAGGTGGTGGAGATGCAGCTCGACGTAGGCCTGGCCCAGGTCGAAGAACGGGAATCGGCGCGAATCGTGGTCGCCTACGAGCCCGTGTGGGCCATCGGAACGGGAGAAGCAGCCGAGCCGGAAGACGCCCAACGGATGGCGTGGAGAATACGCCGCTGGTTGAAGGACCGGTTCGGTGCTTCAGCCGAGCAGATCCGTATTCAATATGGAGGCTCGGTCAAGCCCGAGAACGCGCAGGAGTTCTTGGGGCTTCAGGATGTGGACGGCGCCCTTGTCGGAGGAGCCTCTCTGGACGCGGACTCGTTTTGGCAGATCGCCCAGGCCGCGCTCCTCTGAACAAGCGCTCGGATCACCTTATGGCCTGACCGGCCGGTGAGGCTGTTGACAAAGGCCGGCCCGGAGGTGCGCCCAGCAGAATGACATGGACGATTCCGAATCGCATAACGCTCGGTCGGATGCTGGCCATCCCCCTGTTGATGTACTTCATCTTCACCGAGGGGACGGTGTTCAAGATCCTGGCCATCATATTGTTTGCCCTCGCCGCGGCCTCCGATGTGGTGGACGGTTACCTGGCCCGCTCCCTACGACAGGAGACCCCGTTTGGGGTGTTCGCCGATCCGATCGCCGACAAGCTGTTGGTTACCGCGGCGTTGGTCTCGTTCGTTGAGCTGGGGGAGCTGTCGGCCGTCCCGGTGGTGGTCATACTCGCCCGTGAGTTCCTCGTTACCGGCCTCAGACTGCTGGCCGTGGGCGAACATGTCGTCATCTCCGCTTCTTCTCTCGGAAAGCTTAAGACCACGTCCTATACCGGGCTGGTCATGTTCATCCTCGTCGTGCGCTACTTCGGAGTCGGACCGTGGGGAGATGCCGTTCGAGATTCGTTTCTCTATCTGGCCGTGTCGTTGGCCATAATATCCGGCGGGGAGTACTTCTGGCGCGGTCGGAGACTGCTGACAAAACCGACGATCGATCGTACCTACCCGCGAGATTAGCTGTCAGGGACTGCTGGTCCGCGGGCTCTTCTCCATGGTCTTTGGCCGGCGAACACATGTCTAAACCCTTGACCCGTGGGGCATAACAAAGGTGTCGGTCCTTGACAGGTGAAGAGGGGAGTAACTCCCGAGGGAAACTGTTTCCTCAGTTCGGGGCACTGAAGGGCAAACCGCCCGAAAGGGCGGGACGCAAAGCTGCGGACCTACGGGTGAAACGAACGCGAAAAAGGCAAACCTGGAGCGATCCGGGGACGCAAAGCCACGGGTCTCACCGAGACCGCCGGGCTACCGCGCTTTGCACCTATTGGTGGCCGGGTCGCTAAGTGCATCCGACGTTTGACCAATACAACTGGAGGTGCCTACGAAATGAGGAATATTCTGTTTGGCATAGTATTTTCTGTAATGCTGGTTGTCGGTTCTGTGTCCGCGATAGCCGGTTCGGCCGGGGACAGCGCCACCAGTGCAGTGTCCTGGAGCTTGGGTTCGTTTGTAGAACTCACGATAAACTCTAGTTCGTTCGATTTCGGCGAGCTGGATCCGGGAACGGAGAGCGTGTTGGAGAAGAACGCAGTCCGACTGATGGTGCGCAGCAACACCAGCTGGGCACTCAGCTACTCCGTCGAAGGAGAGGGCGCCGACCACCTGGTGGTTGATCCTCGCCATACCACAGGCCATCGGAATATGGCCATCAACGTGGACTACGGGCTGGTTGATCTTCTGGACATGGATCCCGGCGACTATTCGGTCACGGTGACCTTCACCGTAACCGCCGACTAACCGTCATGGGCGCCGGAAACCGCGCCCCGGATGTGACGCAGTGTCGTGGGCCGACAGCAAGGTTCTGGCCCCTCGGGCCTCCCCTTCTTCGCCGAACCGCTGACACAGAGCAGCGGATACGTATTCAGCCGAGGATCAGACACCCGAGCAAACAATTGGACTCAAGTTGCCGCGCGGGGACTGTCTAACAGGTGCGTCCGTGAGGCATAACGTGGGTGAGGGTCGCCGCGAGCGTCCCGAAAAGGCAAACCCGTCGCGAGGCGGGGGCGCAAAGCCGCGGGTCTCCAACGAGACGGCCGGGCTGCCGAAGGACGGTGATCGAAGTGGGGACAAAGCACATACTGATCGTGGCGCTTACCTTCGCGATCTGTGCCACTACCCTAGCGGCAGAGTCCTCGGCCACTACCCGCGTTTCGTGGACGGTGTTGCCCTTTGCCGTGATCGGCCTTCAAGACGGAACGTCCGGCCAAGCTGGAACGTCCGGCCAAGGGGTGACCGTCCACACCACGCTGCCTGCACCCACCGCCGGCGACCTGGCGCGAGGTTACCTGGAAGCGCCTGCTGCAGTCACGTTGACTGTTCGTAGCAACACTGCTTGGACTGTACTCGTGGAATCCCTTAGCACCACCTTAGGCACAAGCGACGACGGTACCTTCGACTGGTCCGTTGAATCGCTGCAGGTGGGCGTGGGTGACAGCTTCGTCAACGTGAACACGACCCCTCAAGTCTTGGCAAGCGGAAGCCGCGGAGAGCATGACCTGTCCGTCGACTACCGGGCGCAGCTCCCCGAGGAGGGGCTCCCGTCCGGGGACTACGAGGCCGTTCTCCTGTACACGATTACCACCCAGTAGCGCACTCTGGCCAGCGTGCACGCCGGCAGCCGCCTCTCCCATGACTGCTTTGGCTAGGCAACCTCAGTCCGCGGGAGTTACCTCGACGGGCAACGTGAACGTGTCCTCCAAACCCAATTCGTCCTCCACGGTCAGTGTCACCCAGTACACACCCGGCTCGGCGAAGACCCAGGACACCTTGAGACCCGTGGCGTCGGTCTCCCCGTCGTCAGCAAAATCCCATCTGTAGGCGATGATCTCGGCATCGCCGGCCACCGTCCCACCGGCATCAAAGGAGACGTCCTGGCCGGCTCGCGGAACGGAGGGCTCCCAGTCGAAGTCCGCCAGCGGCGGCGTGGGATCCACGATCACCTCCCGCGGGCGCTGCCAGACACCGAATTCCACTTCCACAACCGCTCCAGGCTCGAGGTGTACGTCTACGCTGTCCGGCGTGGTCAGTTCGTACCTCTGAGGAAGGCCGTCCTCATCCAACTCCACTGTGTACTTTCCGGGGGATAGTCGGGCAAACCCGAATCGGCCCGCCCGGTCCGTGGTGACCCGTTCAAGCTCCTCCTGTTCCGCCAGCAGTCTTACCCTCGCGCCTTCCAGTCCGGGATCATCCGCATCCCGGGTTCCCGTCTGCTCCAGATCGTCGAACAGTACGCCGCGAACCTCGGCCAACCGTTCACAGCGGAAGGTGAGCTGTGTGCGGCGGTCCAGCTCCACCCCAGCCTTTTGTGCCTCGGGGTCGAGCAGCCGCACCCCACGGGGCAGCCTGTCGACCCGCACCTCGTATGTTCCGGGCTCGAGCGGAGGGAACAGAAACCGCCCATCCCTCCCTGTGGCCACCTCATGACCGTCAGCAACCAGTACCGCTCCCTCCACCGGATCGCCGTCTGCCAGCACATAGCCTTCCAGCCATCCCTTCGCAGGAAGGAAAGGCGGAGTCCACATGAAAACGTGCTCGAATGACGCACCGATCCGCAGCGAACCGACCTCCCCGTCTTCGTCCCAGTCAGCCCCCACGGTGAGCGAAGTGCTGAACGCATCGCCCACTTCAGCCTCGACTCCCACACCCACGGAGGCTTCGGCATGGTCATGTTCCCACTCCAGCGTCAGTTGGTATGGGCTGGCCGTCAGGNCGACGGAGAGGCCTACGATCCACCCCCGCTCCACCGTGTCCTTGAGTACATCCAACACTGTGCGTTGCGCAAGCGAGATCCTGGTCTCGACAGCGTCGCTGCTGAGGGTGAACCGTTGTCGATAGGTAGTACGCAGCAGGCTGTGTCCGTTGAGGAAATCCTCGTCCATGCGCACCGTGGCCGATAGTCGGAACGTAAACGGGCCCTCCCCGCCGCTCACAGACAAATCTCCCTGCTGGGTGCCCTCGCTCAGCTCTCCCGTCCCGTCCCAGGTCCTGCGCCCGGAGACCCCCATGCCAAAGGACACGGGCCACTCGTCCGGAGCCCAGTCCAGCGTTGCGCTGATTTCGCCCCGGGCCGGAGATTCCCCTGGCGGCCCACCGACAGCGTCCCGCAACCAACGCGTGGAGTAACGCAACGCCAGCGGGGCAACCGCCAACCGTCCTGCCAGCGATACCCCCCGTTGATCCGCCATAGCGCTGGGAACGAGGCCGTCCACTGAGTGGTAGGCCAGGTTGAGCAGTACCACCGGCTCCACCTCGA
>SL_5KL_010_SEDDRAFT_10000390_pt1 | contig 28078 bp, 25 predicted proteins | sample SodLakKL_010_SED_FD_9118 | JGI IMG/M metagenome (IMG submission 9118) | reverse complement strand
AAATAGAAGACCTGAGGCTTGAAGACCTAATTCAACCAGCAATGAATTTTATTGAAAAAGCCACCAAATATCATCCAGATCTCCAGGTTGAAATCAGCGCCAGAAAAGAAAGTAATATAATTGAATTGGAGAATAGCTCTGGTTTTTCAGGGGAATTTAAACAAAGCCAGATAAAAATCCTTTTGGGCTTAAGGTTAATTGAGGGGAAAAACCTATTGAACTTTTATTCGTTTCCCTGCCGGACCCACTGGGGGGATATTAATTGGGAACAGGAACGAGAAAACCTTTTGCAAAAAATTGACTGGGGACGCAAAAATGTTCCCCTTCCTCCAGGAAATTACCCTGTCCTTTTCTTACCGGAAACTTTTGGGAAATTGATGAAGGGATTTTAGTTGCAGGAACAATGGGGGCCTGGGCAGGCAATCCTTATGGGGGCCAGGTAAGCGGCAACATTTCCCTGGGGTATAAAATAAAAAACGGTAAAATCCAGGGGCGGATCAAAGATGCTATGTTCTCCTTAAATGTCTTCCAGGCTTTAAAAAACAGGGTTGCTGCAATCGGTTCTGAACGGGAATGGGTGGAAAACATGTTTTTACCAGCCATTTTAATTGAACCCGTTAGTATTTCTATAAAAGGGTAGGGGGAAAAATATTGGCGGATTTCAAATCAGTTCTTTTAATTGCCAACCCCACAGCAGGCGGGGGAAAGGTTAAGAGGATGCTTCCTGCTTTAAATGACCGTCTAAAGAAAAAAAACATCTCCTATAACCTGGTCGAAACCCGGGAACCTGACCATGCTACTCAGCTTGCAGGCGAAGCAAAAACAAAGGGTTTTGATGCGGTAATCGCAGTAGGAGGAGATGGAACGGTAAACGAAGTAATTAATGGTCTGGGAACAGAAGGGCCTGCCTTTGGAATTATCCCTCTGGGAACCGGAAATGACCTTGCCCGGACCATGGGGATACCTCTATCTTCCCTTGCCAGTGTTGACCTTCTTACAAGTGGTAAAATAAGGAAAATTGATTTGGGGAAAGAAACCGATAGAATATTTTCAATCATTGCTGGAATCGGCTTCCCTGCTGAAGTGATGAAAAATACCAATAATTATAAGGGAATGCTCCGGGGATCAATGGCAATTGCATATAACGTTGTCAAAACTATTTCATTTCTGCAACCCATTCCCCTTGAATTAGATAGATGGGGAAAAGTTTTACCGAAAGGCCAGTGGTGTTTTTATTCTTAATACCCGATTTACGGGCGGAGGTTTAATGGTAGCCCCGGATGCAGATCCTGAGGATGGTTTTCTGGATATTGTTATTATGAACAACCTTTCCCGGGGAGGTCTCCTGGGTATTCTACCCCGAGTTTACAGTGGTGGACACCGCAATCATCCTCAGATCGAGTTCCACCGGGCAAAACAAATTACTCTCAACACTGCTATACCTTACCTTAAAATGTTTGATGGGTCCATTTACGGAACCTCCCCCCTTAGGGTTGAGGTAATACCTCAGAAGTTCAAAATAATCTGTCCAGAGGAGGTTTGAATAAATGTCCGATCCGCGCATAACAAAAATGGCTCAGGTTCTTGTTAACCATTCTTTAGGCTTAAAAAAGGGTCAAAAATTTGTTATTAATTCACAGGAAACGGCTTACCCTTTAATTAAGGAAGTTTTCCGGGAGGCGATAATCAAAGGTGCTTACCCTGAAACCAGACTCCAGCTCCCAGGGTTATCAGAAATTATTTTAAAAGAAGGAGCCGACCACCAGATAGAATATGTTTCTCCCCTGACCAAACTAATGGCCAATGAATACGATGCCTTCCTCAGCATCGGTGCTCCCATTAATACAAGGGAGCTAAGCAATATTCCTCCGGAAAAAATGCGCCAATTACAAAGGGCAAGCCGTGAAATCATGCAGACAATCATGTCCCGGGCCGCTGAAGGAAAACTCAGCTGGTGCGGAACTCAATTCCCCACAAATGCTGCTGCCCAGGAAGGAAACATGTCCCTTGATGAATACACAGAATTCGTATTCGCCGCCTGTCTGCTCAATGAAAAAGACCCTATTGCTGCCTGGGAAAAAATCCATGAAAACCATCAAAAATACATAAACTACCTGGAAAAATGCTCTGAACTGCATTTTAAATCAGAGGACACCGATTTAAAATTGTCAGTGGCTGGCCGGAAATGGGAAAACTGTGACGGTAAGAATAATTTTCCCGACGGGGAAATTTTCACCGCTCCCATTGAGGACACCGTAAACGGCCATATCAGATTCAGTTTTCCCGGGATTTACATGGGGCGGGAAATTGAAGATATCAGGCTTTCCTTCTCCAAGGGCAAGGTTATTGATGCTCAGGCCAAAAAAGGCGAAGACCTCCTTGAGGCAATTCTTGATACTGATGAAGGATCACGTTATGTGGGGGAAATTGCGATGGGAACAAATTATGGTATTAAACATTTTACAAAAAATATGCTCTTTGATGAAAAAATCGGGGGAACAATCCACCTTGCTCTGGGCAATGGTTACCCTGAAACGGGTAGTAAAAACCAATCAGCAATTCATTGGGATCTATTATGCGATATGCGTACGGGAGGAGAAATCTTTGCTGACGGAGAGCTGATTTACCGGGACGGAAACTTCCTGATTTAACCCTGGAGGGCTAACACTAAAAAATTCCAAACCTGTTCAATCAAAATTAGAAAATCAAAAACCCCCTTCAACTCGGGGGGTTTTCTTTTCTTCCGTTATTGGTTTTTATTTTCCTCAAATTCTTTTCGGACTTTGTCCCTGACTTCAGGATTGGTTAGGTAATCATACCCGGTATAAGCAAGAACCGTTGCTCCTAAAAGCATGCCCTCCATTCCCCGGGGGCTATTTGCTGCCTGAGCAAATTCTCTGGTATGACCGGGTTTTGCCTCATCCATTATTTTTATGCTGGGATGTATTGCGGGGACGACCTGGCTCACATCACCAATATCAACAGAACCTCCTACAGTTCCCCCTTCAATTTCTCCAGAAGAAACACCCATCTCAATCAGGTTCTTGGTAAAAATGGAGTTAAGTTCCTCGTTGGAATTTAGCGGTGCATATCCCATCTCATAATTTGACACCTCAACCCGGCATCCTGCAGCAAGAGCTCCCCCTTCAGCACATTTAATAACCTTTTCCTTTAATTCAGAAAGCTGTTCCAATTTTGGAGCCCTAAGGTAATACCGGGCCTGGGTATGTTCGGGGATCATATTTGCTGCCTCCCCTCCCCGAGAAATAATCCCATGAATTCGAATTCCATCGGGGACTTGTTGTCGCAAATTACTTATTCCATTGTACATATTAATCAGAGCATCCAGGGCATTTAATCCCTTTTCCGGTGAAGCAGAGGCATGGGACGATCTCCCGAAAAAATCAAATTGGACTGCTTCAAGGGCAAGAGAACCGCCGCTTTTTTCATAAACACTTGAAGGGTGCGCCATTAAAGCAATATCAACATCGGAAAATGTTCCCGATCTAACCATTGTTACCTTTCCTCCGTCAGTTTCTTCAGCAGGCGTTCCAATAACAACTATTCGTCCGGCATCAGGTGGTAAAACATTTTTTAAGGAGGCAGCTGCGGCAACAGACATCACTCCAATTAAGTTATGCCCACAGGCATGGCCGATTTCCGGCAATGCATCATACTCGGCAAGAAAAGCAATTGTTGGGCCCGTTTCTTTGTCCCCAGCCTCAGCCCAAAAAGCCGTTTCCAGTCCCGCAATTCCCTCTTCTACTTCAAATCCCAGGTCAATTAAAAGTTTAACCAGGGCTTTTTTTGACTTAAATTCCTGATGGCCTAACTCAGGGTTTTCCCAGATGTAACGGGCAACTTCCTCCCACCTGGTTTTATTTTCATTAATAAACTTTTTTATTTCTTCCTTCACTTTTTTCTCTCCTTCCAAAACGAAACGGAGCTCAAAAGAGAGCTCCGTTTTCATTATTTAGCAGGTTCCAGGCCAATTTCAATCTTGCCTTCACCCAGATCCAGTTCTTTTTTAATAACCATTTCAATATTGTCGGCTTTATTTAGGCTGTCCGCGAGGGTTTCAGTTTTGATATAATCGGCATACTCTTTAATTACCCGGTCCAAAAGACCTTCCGTTTTATAGACAATATTGATCCTGGTTTCAACTTCCAGCCCACCGTCTTTTCTCAAAGTCTGGATATGGCGGAGAATATCTCTGGCCAATCCTTCCCGTAATAGTTCGGGGGTTATTTCAGTATCCAAAGCAGCAAGAACACCCTCCTCTTCGATTACAGCTTTGTCTTCAGGAGCTTTTTTCTGGATGTTAACCTCTCCAGGATTAAGGGTAATTTCCTGGTCCTCAATTTTTAAGGTTAACTCTCCCTTTTCTTCAAGAGTTTTTACAGCCTGGTTACAATCTACCTGTTCAAGGGCTTTCTTTATTTTTGGCACCAGTGAACCGTACTTGGCCCCAACTTTTGCAAAGTTCGGTTGCAGGCGATATTCATAAAACCCTTCCTGGTCTGCAACAACCTGAACTTCCTTAATATTAACCTCATCCTTAATAATACTTTCCCCTCTTGTTATTGCTCGGCTCATTGCATCATCTCCCGCAACCTCCAGGAGATTTAAGGGCTGCCGAACCTTAATTCCAGCCTGGTTACGAGCAGAATGGGCAACACTACAGACTCTCATGATGCGGTCCATCTCTTCAAGCAGTTCGTTGTCCATCCATTCTTTTTCTGCCCGAGGATAGGAACAGAGGTGAATACTTTCGGGCTGATCCGGTAATACTCCCCTTACCAGATTCTGGTAAATGTCTTCGGTAATGAAGGGAAGGAGGGGTGCAAGCATTTTAGCAACAGCAACCAGGGTATAATAAAGGACGTGGTAGGCCTGGTCTTTGTCCTTATCTTCCTCCCCTTTCCAGAAGCGACGACGATTTCTTCTGACATACCAGCGTGATGTATCCTCAATTAGACCATCCAGGCTGCGTAATCCCCGCATTGTATCATAATTCCACAGGGCTCCATCCATATCTTCAATAGTCTTCTGAACCCTTGCTACAAGCCACCTATCCAGAAGTTCAGCCGGGCTGTCTCCCATTTCATCCTGGTTTAAAGGAACCCGGTGAGGATCACGGGTAGGTCTCCAGCCATCAAGTTTTGCATAAGTTAGGAAAAAGGAGTAAGTGTTCCAAAAGGTTAAAAGTTTTCTTTTTACCTCTTCTCCAATTCCATAACCAAAGTTTAGATTTATATTGGGATTGCGGGAGGTGTAGATATAACGCATAATATCTGCACCCATTTTTTCCACAGCATCATCAAACCAGATTGCATTACCCCAGCTTTTGTGCATTGGTCTTCCAGTTTCATCGTGGACTTTCTCATAAGTCATAACCCTTTTGTAGGGCGGGGTATCTTCCAGGACGCTGCTCATAAAAAGCTGGGCATAAAACCAGAGCCTGATCTGTTCACGCATTTCAACGACAAAATCTGCGGGAAACCATTTTTCCCAGTATTTCCTGCCCTCTTCTCCATTAAGATAACAAAGGGTGGAAAAGGGAACAATCCCTGCATCTAACCAGCAATCTCCTACTTCAGAAATCCTCTCTACTTCTTCTCCACATTCGGGACAATTTATTTTATACTTGTCAATCCAGGGGCGGTGTAATTCGGGGAGGTCATTAACGGGTGTTGTGGCTTTCTCCTCGAGTTCTTCCCTGGAAGAAATAATGGTAACCTTACCGCAAGAACAGGGATAAAAAGGAAGGGGAAGGCCCCAGAACCTCTTCCGGGAAATACACCAATCTCCCATGTTGTTCAGCCAATCCGCCATTAGCTTGCCAGCATAATCGGGTTGCCAGTTTACCTCCTCTGCATTGGCAAGCATCGGTTCCCGCATGGGATCTCCTTTAATAAACCATTCCTGCTCCAACCGGAAAACAAGTTCCTCTCCACAGCGCCAGCAAACAGGGTAGCGGTGATGATACTCCTCAACCTTAAAAAGGTACCCTTTTTCTGACAGATTATCCATAATTGGCTGGGCAACTTCAGCTGCATTCTTTCTAGAGAGAAAGCCAAAGTGGTCATAATAATCCCCGGCTTCATCAATTGGAGCAATTATATCCAGGTCGTGCTCCTGGCTTAACCCATAATCCTCAGCCCCGCAACCCGGAGCAATATGGACAATTCCGGTTCCTTCTTCACCGCTCACTTCATCCCAGGGAATAACCCGGTGTTCAATGTCCTTCTGGGCAGGGAGTTCGTCAAAGGGTCCTTTGTAGGCCAAACCAAGGAGCTTATCCCCTTTTACTTTTTCCTCAACGGAGTATTCCCCGTCAACCCTTTCTTTTGCTTCTTCAGCTACCCAGATGGACCTTCCGTTCATTTTTAACTTTAAATAGATTAGTTCTGGGTTAACTGCAAGAGCAACGTTTGCGGGTAAAGTCCAGGGGGTTGTTGTCCAGACAGCAAAATACTCATTTTCCCTACCCAGGATGGGTAAGGCAATAAAAACTGAGGGGTGGGTCATATCCTTATAGGAATCTGCAAGTTCATGCTGAGATAAAGAGGTCCCACATCGTAGGCACCAGGGCATAACACTGCTTCCCTGGTATAAAAGGTCCTTTTCCTGGCAAACTTTCAGGAAATGCCAGATATGCTCGATATTGCTATCATCCATTGTATAATAAGAATTTTCCCAATCCATCCACTGCCCCAAGCGTTTTGACTGTTCAGTTTGAATACCCGCATATTTGTCCACCCGTTCCCGACAGGCCCGGGCAAAATTATCCAATCCAAAAGCCAATATGTCTTTTTTGGAATTTAAATCAAGTGCCTTCTCAACCTCTACCTCCACCCATAAACCCTGGCAGTCAAAACCATTTTGATACCTCTGGTCAAATCCATGCATTGCTCTATGGCGCTGAAAAACATCCTTGTAAGTCCTCCCCCAGGCATGGTGAACACCCATGGGGTTATTGGCAGTTATTGGGCCATCGATAAAAGAATAGTGTTTGTTCCCTTTATTTTTTTCCTGGAGTTTTTTAAAGATTTGTTTTTCTTCCCAGAATTTTAAAATTTCTCTTTCAAGCCCGGGAAAGTCCGGTTTTGCCGGAACTTCTTTAAACATCCTTCTTCCTCCTTTTAAAGATATTGACAATAAAAAAAACCCAATCCTTCTTAAGGACGGGGTTTCCCGCGGTACCACCTTAATTGGTCAAATTGACCCTCTCAACCGGGCGCTTAAAAGCCCTACTCCATTAACGGCGGAGCATCCGACAGGCTTACTTTTTTTCAGCCTGCAGCTCCCAGGTGATTTTCCCCATTTCCTACCTACCAGGCTCCCACCACCCCTGGATCGCTTCTGGAAGAAAAAATGGGTACTCTTCCTGTTCATAGCCTATTTGGAGTTATTTTACCACAGGGGGGACTCAGAGTCAATAATCCATGGCTCTTGGTTAAAACAAAAAATAACCCGGCCTTTTGGGCCAGGCTTGTACTCATACAACTGATTTTAAAATTAAACTGCAACAATTACAACTCCCAGTTCTTTTTCCAGGTTCTTTATTTTTTCCAACTGTTCGGGGGTAAGTTGAGCAGGTTTTACTGCTTTACACGAAAATGCAAGGAGAACCGCGCCAATATCTTTTTCTAAACCTTGTAAATTATCCAGGTGCTCTTTTTCCATTGAAGCATATGAACAAAGCATAAATTTCCCCCTTTTAAATTAATTAATTTTTCTGAATATTAATTTAATTGTAGCACTTCCCTTTCTTTTAGGCAACCTTCAAAAAACTTTTCTCCAGCTCCTTGAAATCTTTGCTTTCCTGTAGTATCCTAAAGATAGCTTCATTCAAGAGGGATCTCACTCCTTTCGTGGTGGTTTGGTTTTGAGATCCCTCTTCTATTTTTTTCGACTATTTTACTCCCAGCTTGCCCACTTTTATTTTCCTCAAACAATTTGTCTTAAGTTAAAAACCAATCAAAGGTTAATCCATTTTTTCTCTTAACCTTCTTTCTGAAAAGAAAAAAGAGCACCTGCCACACAACAGGTGCCCCATATTATTACCTACTGGGAGGCTCAAAACGCTTGGCAAAGCCCTGGGTCAGTCTATCAATAACAATAGCTAAAATAACAACGCTAATACCTGCTTCGAATCCCCGGCCCACATTAACCCGGTTGATCGAAATCAGGACTTCATAACCAAGCCCACCTGCCCCAATCATGGAAGCAATTACAACCATGGAAAGAGCCATCATGGTTGTCTGATTAACCCCTGCCAGAATTGAAGGCATTGCCAGGGGTAACCTGACCTCTTTTAATAATTGGAGACGAGTCGCTCCATAAGATAATGCCGCTTCTTGAACTTCCTGAGGAACCAGCCTTAATCCAAGGTTTGTTAAACGCATAATTGGAGGCACCGCAAAAATGAAGGTTGCAAAAACCGCGGGTACTCTCCCCAACCCGAAAAACATTAAGGCAGGTATCAGATAAACAAAGCTCGGCATGGTCTGCATGGCATCAAGAATTGGTCTTATAATTATTTCCACGGGATTAAATTCTGCCATTAACATTCCCATGGGAATTCCAATTACCAGAGCCAGGACAACCGAGGTAATAACAATGGCCAGACTCTCAATTGCCAGGTCCCATAAGCCAAACATTCCTACCACTACCGGGAGTAAAGCAAGGAAAATTGTTGCCAGAGGTTTTCGGTAAGTTAACCACACTGCAACAGCAATAGCAATGATATAAACAAACCAGGGAATTGAATCCAGAAGAGAATTAATATTAAGGAGCAGGGCAAGGACAACATCCGAAATCCCGTCAAAAACAATTCCAAAGGTGTCCAACAACCATGCTACCAGGTCATTTATCTTCCCAGCAACTTCAAATCTCCAGGTTTCAGGAAACATCGCCGTCCAACTCCTTATCTCCGCCTTGAACCATGGCAAACTGTTTTTTCTTATCCTGGACGAACCGGGCTACATAATCATCAGCAGGATTTTGTAAAATTTCTTCTGGAGTTCCAACCTGAACAAAAGAGCCGTCCTGCATTACAGCCATTCTGTCTCCAAGGCGCATTCCCTCGTCAAGATCATGGGTTACGAAGAAAATAGTTTTATTCATTTCTGTTTGGAGTTTTACCAGTTCATCCTGCATTTCCCTTCTTATTAACGGATCCAGACCACTGAAAGGTTCATCCATCAGCAGAATTGGAGGGTCTGCAGCCAGCGCGCGGGCGATTCCCACGCGCTGCTGCATTCCTCCACTTAAAGAAGCGGGATAATATTCTTCCCAGCCTTCGAGTCCAACTACCTTAATCATTTCCCTGGCTTTCTCGTATCTCTCATTACTTTTGTTCCCTTTTAACTTTAACCCAAAAGCAACATTATCAAGGACCGAACGGTGAGGTAAAAGCCCAAAGTGCTGAAAAACCATTGCAGCGTCTTCCCGCCGGAAGCGGGTTAGTTCTTCTTTTTTAACATTGGTTATTTCTTTTTCATTAAGAAAAATATTACCTTCAGTGGGCTCAACCAGCCGCAATAAACAGCGGATCAGGGTTGATTTCCCACTTCCCGATAATCCCATTACTACAAAAACCTGACCGGATTCTACCTCAAAGGAAACGTCTCTAACAGCGATTACAGCATCGCCTTTTTCTTCTCTTTTCTTTAACTCTTCCAGGTTATTGGTTTCAATATTTTTCCCGCCCTCGCGGGGGTATACCTTCCACAGCCCCGCAACCTTGATCGCGGAACTCACTCCTAATTCAGCTCCTCATCCAGGGCCTGTTCAACCCTTTCAATTACATCATCGTTGTACAAAAATCCCTTCCAAACATCCCTGAAATTATCCAAAAACCACAGGGCGGCTTCATCCACATCGGCATCTTCGGTATACATAAAAGCAAGGGCTTCATTTGTCTGTTCAAGAGTAGTTTCATAATTTGCAAGGAAGGTAACCAATTCTGGAGCTCTCCCTGCAAGTTCAGAATTTATTGCAATATGAACTCGAGTTGCAGGGAATTCAGTTCCCCTGGTTTCTTCCCAAATTTCTGGGTCATAGGGAGGTTCTTCTAACATGGTCAGGTCAAGAAGTCCAGTTACCCATGCGGGTTCCCAGTAATAGGCTACGATGGGTTCCCCACGCTCATAAGCCCTTACAATGGCCGTGGCAAGGGCAGTATCAGAACCAGGATCAAAAGCAACAAAAGTATCTTCAAGGCCATAGGCTTCAAACTTGGCAAGGTTAATATCGTGGACTACCCATCCTGTAGGAGCATTGTAAAAGCGTCCTTTCCCGGGGTGTTCTGCTTCCTCAAATAATTCCCAGTAATCAGCAAGATCCTCAACAGACCTCAAATCCGGAGCCATTGGCTCAATATCCCTATCCTCATCACCTTCAATTACAAAAGTGGGCACATACCAGCCCTGGGGAGAATCGGGGAAGTTTGAACCAAAATCAATAATTTCTCCTGCGGCCAGAGCTTCTTTATAAGCATCAAGGATATTATCTACCCACATTTCCATGGCAATATGGATATCCCCTCGCCTCAAACCTAAAAGCAGGGGTTCTGTATCTCCAAAGGTATAATCAACGTCATAGCCAAAACCATGGTGAATTATAAACCCGGCAATTCGGTTGTGGACCTGGACGCTGTCCCAGCTAAAGTCTGCAAATTGTAGTGTTTCAGCAGAGGTTACACCCGCAATTCCGGTGGAAACTAAAAAAAGCACTAAAAGAATAGTTGCCACCCTGACTGCTTTTCCGGTTTTACTTTTCACTTTTTAACTCCTCCTTAATAAATTTTTTGGGGGATAAAACTACTTCTGGTCAAACAAACGACCAATCCTGTCCTCTAGTTCCTGGACTCTTTCTTTCAACCCTTCAATCTCCCACTGAAAATGAGCAATAGGATCTCCGCCATAATGCTGGTTGTAGCGAGCATGGGCAATAATACTATAGACAGTCTGGTTGCGGTAAAGCGTTGACCTGGCAACACCTAATTTTCTGGCTACAGCCTGAAAATCGACCCTTTCCCCAGCTTCAATTAACTCCTTAATGGCTTTTTCAGTAGCATAAATTAAAGCGGTTTTTTCTTTTTTGGTAGTTTTCCTTTTTTCCATTAGGATCCCCCCATTTATGCAACACCTCTGCTACAACTATAGCACAATTGGTTTTTTTAATCAAGGAACCAATCTTTGCTTTATTAGGCAGGATATTGAGGATAGATAGGGTTTTTTATTCTGCTTAAAGGTTAATAAAACGCCCCGGCGAAATACTATGGTAAACGAATAAAAAGCAAGGAGGTTTTACTATGAAACTTTCTCACCTGGTGGAAAGCATCCCCCCCTCTCCAACCCTGGAAATCACCGCCAAGGTAAACGAAAAGAAGGAAGCCGGAGAAAATGTAATTAGTTTTGGCGCAGGTCAGCCCGATTTCGATACTCCTGACAATATAAAAGAAGCGGCCCACAGGGCAATGCTTGATGGTTTTACCAAGTACACCGCGGCAACAGGAATTACCCCTCTTAAAGAAGCCGCAGCAAAACAAATTGAAAAAAGCCTGGGATTAAAATATAAGGCAGGACAGGTTATTATCGGAAATGGGGCTAAACAGGTTTTAGCCACAGCAATAATAGCTTGCTGTAACCCCGGGGATGAGGTAATTATCCCTTCTCCTTACTGGGTAAGCTATCCAGAAATGGCTAAAATGGCCGGGGCAAAACCCGTTTTTGTGCCTCTGGAAGCTCCAACATTTGACCTGGACGTAAATGCAATTGAAAAAGCAATTACCCCCCGGACCAGAGCAATTATAATTAACTCCCCAAGCAACCCAACCGGAAGGGTTTTTAGCCAGGAAGGGCTAACCAGCCTGGCAGAGGTGGCTATAAAAAACAAATTATGGGTAATAACCGACGAGGTTTATGACTTCCTTGTATACGGCGAAAATAAACATACCTCTATCGCAACAATTAATTCTGAAATCAGAAAACAAACCATTGTAGTTAACGCTGTCTCCAAGAAGTACTCTATGACCGGATGGAGAATTGGTTATGGAGCAGGCCCAGAGGAACTTATTGGAGCAATGGGCCGAATCCAGGGCCATTATACTTCCAATCCAAATTCTATCGCCCAAAAAGCAGCTTTAGAAGCAATTACAGGGGATCAAAGTTCGGTAGAAATTATGGTAAAAGCTTTTACAGAACGGTGTAATTATATTGTCCAGCGCATGAAAAAAATGCCCGGCATAAAACTTGAAGAACCACAGGGGGCATTTTACCTCTTCCCCTATATTGGGGAGATCCAAAAAGACGATTTTGGTTTCTGCAATGATTTGCTCGAGAAACAACAGGTAGCCCTTGTTCCTGGAAGCGCTTTTGGAGCTCCGGGATATGTTAGAATTTCTTTTGCAACTTCCCTTGAGGATATTGAGGAAGGTATGGATAGAATTGAACAATTTTTAAAAGACAGGGAGGGCTAAATCTTATGAAAAGACCCAAAATTAGTGTAATTGGTGCAGGAAATGTTGGTACCAATACTGCTCTTTTCCTTTTTCTTAAAGACCTGGGAGATGTTGTATTATATGACATTAAAGGAGATATCGCCAGGGGAAAAGCCCTGGACATAATGCATCTTGCTTCTATATGGGGAACCAACAGCAAAGTTTTTGGAACGGGAGACATAGAGGATACAAAAGAATCCAACCTGGTAGTAATTACTGCAGGGAAAAGGCGAACTGCTGATATGACCAGGGATGATCTCCTTTCACAGAACGGAGAAATAATTACCTCCCTGGTGGATACAATACAGCAAAAAAGCCCTGATGCTTTTATTATCGTTGTTACCAATCCACTGGATGCAATGGCTCACCTTGCCCTGGAAATCAGCAGCTTTGAACCTTCCCGGGTTTTGGGAATGTCAGGGATCCTTGATGCCGGGAGGCTAGCCCATTTTATTCGGGAAAAATACCCAGTTGCAATTGAAAATATCCTGACCACCGTTCTTGGAGGCCATGGAGACTCCATGGTTCCGGTAAGCTCTAATTCATTTATTAGCGGAAGACCTTTGAACCAGGTTCTTGAAAAAGGCGAGATTGAAGAAGTAATTGAAAGGACCCGAGGTGCAGGGGGAGAGATTATTAAGCTCATGGGGACCAGTTCAATGTATGCTCCCGGTGCAGCTGTATGGAAAATGGCCCAGGCAATTCTCCGCGACGAAAAAACAATCCTCCCCTGTTCTGTCTACCTTCAGGGAGAATATAATCTGTCAGATGTGTTTCTAAGCGTTCCTGCCCTCCTTGGAAAAAACGGGGTTGAGGAAATTATTGAACTCCCCCTGAGTAAAGCTGAACTAAAAGCCCTCCATAATTCTGCTGAAGAAGTAAAAGAGCTTACCCGAAAATTAAACATAACCTAAAATTAGGGGCCCAAAGGCCCCTAATCTCTTTTCAGGAACGCTGTTGCACAGTGAATACCTCCCCAGCCTTTTAAAAGCTCAAAAATCTCAACTGTTAAAACTTTAACACCTTTTTTCTCAAGGACTTCTCTACAGCGAGGGTTTCCCTGGGGTTGAACAACCAATCCCGGTTTTATGGCAACAAAATTTATCCCCATGGTTTCCTTGGCTTCAGTCCGAGAAGGAGCTTCAATTATTTCTATTCCCTTGTTTTTTAAGGCGGCACAAACATCATAGGGGACCTGGGGAGCATGAACAATGGCCAGGTCTTCCCTGGCCATATTTAAAATCCCATCAATATGGGCGTGGCCGTAAGGGATTTGCATATAAATGAAATCTTCTACTCCCTGGCGCTCCAGTTCAATCTGAACCTGCTCCAACCCTTCCTTATTCCCCCTGGCCCCGGAAGCAAGGATTGCTGTTTTTCGGTCGATCCACATTGCATTTGCCCCTTCAAAGATACCCCCGCCATTAATTGTCTTAATTATCGGGACTCCCAGCCTGGCAAGAGCCTCGGCTACATATCTTTCCTCTCCCCTGCGGGAAGGTATTGCAGGCCTTCCGATTATTGCTCCCTGCGGGGTCATAAACATTAAATCACGCATAAAAAATGCATTCGGTCTGTCAGGCCTCTGTTTTTTGACATAGAAAACCTCAACCCCATTTTCCCTGTAAAAATCAGCTAAACGGTCGTGGTCTTCTCTCATTTTTTCCGCTGAAACCGGAGCCCGGAAACGAACTTCCTCAAAGGAAAAATCATCAACCTCCTCCCCAGGTCTTCTCATTAAGACAGCCCTCAATTGAGATACTTCTGAAGAAACTCCCCAGGGACCCCAGTATTCTTTTATTTCTTCTTCAAAATCATTTTCCAGCGGGAACCACTTTTCTCCCTCAAGAGCATCAATATCCTTTGTCAAAAAAAGCACCTCCTAAAAACAGTCAATTAAATCCTTAAGAATTTCCACAAGATCTTTTTCAACACTGTTTTTCATATCATTAATATCCAGGAAGGGTCTTTGCAAAATTAGACTTGCTGCCCTCTTTTTCCCTATTCCCGGAAGAGCCAATAATTCTTCTCTTGTGGCCTGATTAATGTTAAACGGATACTGGATCCCTGTAATTGACCTAAATCCATGGTCAATTATTTTTACCTTAATTGGTTTAAATAAATCCCTGGAGCCGGGGATCCCTATCCGGACGGGATATGTTCCCAGGGGTCGGCCAAAAGTTAAATCTCCTTCCATTTTCTCGGGTATTACTTCCGGGAAAATCATGCCCCGGGGAAAAACCTTTTGAAGCATTGGACGGTTAATTTCCTGGTTAATGGTTTCCTTGTATTTTTCAAATAATCCTTTGGAGATTTTCTTTTTTTCGTACCCCCGGTGAGTTATTACCTGCCGAATGTTTATCCGCCTGAGCAAAAAGCCCTCCTCCACTAATTCTCTTAAGTATGCCAGGTTCAACTCCATTGTTTTCTCGCTTTCTCCCTGCAAACCGTGGAGGAAGTTTAACCCCGGCAGAAGCTTTGGTAATCCTTCTTCCCTGAAACCCCCAATCCGATTAACAATCTCCACTGCTTTTTTGCATTGTCCTGGAGTTACCCCGATATTATTAGCTTTTATTACATTAATATCTGCAGATTCCAGGCCAAAAGAGGCAATATCCCCCGGAGTATTATATTTGGTAATTACTTTTAACAGATCCTCTGCATCGGGTCTTCTAAAAATGGTCCCAGGTTCAACATTGTCAAGGTGAAGAACCTTCAACTCTGGTGCTTTTTCCCTGATTCCAGAGTATAGTCTTTCCAGGGTATTTTTTTTGCCGTCCTCATAGCTTAAAAGATCTGGCTGGCACCCCAGGCGAAAATATCTTGCTCCACACAACACAAGGTTTTCTACCTCTTCCAAAATGTCTTCCACCGGACGAACATAGCGAAATTTCCGAAAGGCCTCACTGCAAAAAAGACAATGTGAGGGGCGAAGGCAACCTCGATAGGTTTCAAGCTCAACTACCACAAAAGGAAAGCGGGGGTGATTTCTGATGAGACCCGCCCCAAGGCCTGCAACTTTTTTCAGCAGATCTGTAGAGAAATCAACAGTTTTTTTTAGTTTTGCCAGAACCGCCTTAACCATTTCTTCCCCGGCATAAAAATTATATCCCTGGGGTTTTAAGCCAGCTTCAACAACTGGCCCCAAAAGCCACTTTTCTGGAGAAGGGTTTTCCTTTGCTATTTCCTGCATTTCCTTTAAAGAAAGGGGCCTGCCTCCCAGGTACCTCCCCGGGACAGTTGTCCCCCCAAGGACAATTAACCAATCCCCAACCGGAAGGTTTTCCCTGGCCTGATCAGCTGTTAGATATTCAACTTTCTCTGGTTTTATTCCCCCCAATAATAGAGCACCATAAATATACCTCACATGAGGAGAAATATAAGGAGAAACTCCCAGGCAAGAAGGTTCATCAATATAACCATCCAAAATTATTACTTTTTCCAACTAAACCACCTTCTCTCCAGGAGAAAGCCGGCACCCTTTTTGATGCCGGCTTTCTTTTTACCTGACAACAATATTCATAATGCGTCCGGGGATATAAATTTCTTTTACAATCTCTTTACCATCAATATGGCGGCGAATAGCTTCAACTTTCATTAATTCTTCCTTTACTTTTTCCTTATCTGCTTCTTTCGGAACCTCTACAGTCCCTCTGACTTTTCCGTTAACCTGCACAGCTATTTCAATTGAATCTTCTATCGTTTTTGCTTCATCCCAACGAACCCAATCTTGCTCATTCAATTTCCCACCAAACCCCAAAACTGTCCATAGTTCTTCGGTAATATGGGGGGCAACTGGATTTAACAGGATCAGAAAAGCGCTCAATTCTCCTCGAGTTACCCTGCCCTGGTCATAAAATTCGTTAAGAAGGCTCATCAAAGCAGCAATGGCAGTATTGTATTTCATTTTATCGTAATCCTCGGTAACTTTTTTGATTGTTTGATGCATTTTTACTTCCAGTTCCGGGGAAAATTCATCATGCCCAGTTAAGATTTCCTGAAGACGCCAGATCCTATCCAAAAAGCGTCGGGATCCTTTTACCCCCTGTTGAGACCAGGGGATATCCTGATCAAAGGCCCCCATAAACATCTCATACACTCTAAAGGTATCTGCACCAAAATCCTCCACAACTTTGTCGGGGTTAACAACATTCCCCCGGGATTTAGACATTTTCTCATTATTTTCTCCAAGAATCATCCCGTGGGAAGTTCGTTTTTTATAGGGCTCCGAAGTAGGGACTACTCCTATATCATAGAGGAATTTATGCCAGAAACGCGAGTAGAGCAGGTGAAGAGTAGTGTGCTCCATCCCTCCATTGTACCAATCCACGGGAGTCCAGTACTTCAAGGCTTCTTGAGAAGCAAAAGCCTGTTCATTTTTGGGATCGGTATATCTAAGGAAATACCAGGATGAACCTGCCCATTGGGGCATTGTATCCGTTTCTCTCTCAGCTTTCCCACCGCATTCGGGACACTCGGTTTCAACCCATTCTCTTATCTTAGCCAGGGGGGAATCTCCTGTCCCTGTTGGTGAAAACTCCTCCAGTTCGGGAAGAACAAGGGGGAGTTCTTCTTCGGGGAGGGGGACCCAACCGCAGTGGGGACAATTAACCAGAGGGATTGGCTCTCCCCAGTATCTTTGACGGGAAAAAACCCAATCCCGAAGCTTATAGTTGACTTTTCTTTTTCCAAGACCTTTTTCTTCCAGCCATTCAGTTACTTTTGCTATGGCTTCTTTTACCTCAAGCCCATTAATGAAATCTGAATTAACAAGGATACCTTCCTCTGTATCCACATAGGCCTCCTTGGAAACATCTCCCCCTTTAATTACTTCAACAATTGGGAGCTCAAACTGACGGGCAAAATCCCAATCCCGGTAATCATGGCCCGGCACCGCCATAATTGCACCCGTTCCATAAGTCATCATTACATAATCCGCTACCCAGACCGGGATTTTCTTCCCCGTTCCCGGATTTATTGCATAGACACCTTCCAAAGGAACCCCCGTTTTCTCTTTTTCCTCCTCTGTCCGCTCAAATTCCGTTTTGGAAGCCGCTTCCTTTTGATATTCCTTTACCGTTTTCATATTTTCAATTTTCCCTTCCAGTTTCTCCAAAAGGGGGTGCTCGGGTGAAAGAACCATGTAAGTTGCTCCCCAGAGAGTATCAGGTCGGGTTGTGAATACATTTATTTCTTCATCAGAATCAGCAATCGGAAATCTAATCTCCGCTCCTTCAGAGCGTCCAATCCAGTTTCTCTGCTGAGCTTTAATTTTATCCAGGTAATCTACTGTATCAAGATCATCCAGCAGGCGCTGAGCATATTTAGTTATTTTCAGCATCCACTGCTCCTTTACTTTGCTTATAACCTCTCCTCCGCATCTTTCGCAAACCCCACCTACCACTTCTTCGTTGGCAAGGCCTACCTTGCATTCTGTGCACCAGTTTATAGGCATTTCGGTTTTATAAGCAAGGCCATGTTTGAAAAGTTGCAGGAAAATCCATTGGGTCCACTTGTAATAATCGGGTTCTGAGGTATTTACTTCCCTATCCCAGTCAAAGGAAAATCCCAGGGATTGTAGCTGAGCTTTAAATCTTGCTACATTTTCTTCCGTAACTCTTCTGGGGTGAATATTATTTTTCATGGCATAATTTTCAGTAGGCAATCCAAAAGCATCCCACCCTATTGGATAAAGGACATTGTATCCCTGCATCCTTTTCATCCTTGCTACAATATCCAGAGCTGTGTAACTGCGGGGATGCCCAACATGCAAACCTTCACCAGAAGGATAGGGAAATTCAATGAGGATATAATATTTTTCCCTTTCAGGGTCCAGTTCAGCAGAAAAGGTTCCGTTTTCTTCCCAGTACTTCTGCCATCTTTTCTCAATTGTTTCAGGGCGATACTCTTCTTTTGCCATTAGATACCCTCCTCAATTGTTCCTGAAAATAAATAAACCTTTCATCCCTATTAAAGAGACGAAAGGTTTTCCGCGGTACCACTCTTTTTGGCGCTTTCGCGCCCACTCAAGCAGATAACGGCTGCTTCCGGCCAGGGTTACCATTTATTTCATCCCGGCAGTTCAGAGACGAGTTCAAAACAGACACAACACCACTTTTCACCAACCAGCGGCTCTCTTGAGTCGGCCTGTCCCTACTACTTCTCATCATTACCTTTTGCTTTATTTTCAATAATTATAGCAAAGAGGCCTTTCAAAGTCAACAATCTGAAAAAACCGTTTCCTAAACCTGGTGAAATTGCCAGTCTCCCTGTTTAAATTTCCAGAAATGGGTTACAAAAACCAGGATAAAATAAAGAGCTTCTCCAATGTAGGTCCCCTGTATGCCAAAACCTAGAAAAATTCCCAGAAAATAAACCAGGGGAAGGTAAATTAAGTAACAAATAATCATCTGCATTTTAAAGGTCCATCTGGTCATCCCAGCCCCGATAATTGTATGCCTTGTTACCATTCCCATGGAATTTACACTGGTCCCAACGAGGATAATTATAAGGGGTATCAGGGCCATTTCCACGACTTCCAGATCGGGAGTGTAAAGGGAAAGTAAAGGACGGGCAAAAATAATTCCGACTAAGGCGATACCTCCCGAGAAAAAAGCCCCTAACTTCATTGCCTGAACTGTAGTCATCCTGGCCATGGCCATATTTTTTGAACCCAAAAATTGCCCAACCATGATCCCCGTAGCCTTTCCAAGACCCATGGCAGGTAAAAACAGGAGGCTGTAAACAGAATTCAAAACCGCTGCCGCAGCAAGCTCAATAGTTCCGATTAAAGAATGGATCCAGACAAAAATAAAATAAGAAAAAATACTTCCAAAACCCTCAAGCATTGAAGGAACGGATAGGCTCAGGATAGATCGGGCTTCTACCATGTTTAATGGACCGGAAAAAATTCCATAAGTTAACTTTTCTCGGGGATTGAACATTAAAAACAAAATAAAAATTAAGCCACAAATTGTGGCAATAACACTTCCCCAGGCAGCACCCATTAATCCCAGGGCGGGGAAACCTAAAAGCCCAAAAATTAAAAGGGCATTAAATAATATATTTAACCCATTAATCAGGACTGAAGAATAAAGGGTAATCTGGGTCCTGCTTGTTGCCTCAAAAAAAGCCTGTCCGGTCATGATAAAGATAAAAAAGGGTACGGCCAAAAACCTGATCCGGACAAAATTACTTGCAAGATCAGCGACCACTGGATCGGGGTTTATAGACCTCATAATCAGTGGTGCTCCTAAACTTAAAATTAGAGTTGATACAATACCCAATAGGCCCGCAAGTGCCATAGAGTTATCAACTACATTCCCCACTTCATGCTGATTCCCTTCCCCCACACGACGGGAAACCTTGATCCTTGTTCCCATGGCTAATAACCCCAGGGGAATAATGAAGGTAAAAGTAAAAATATTTCCAAGCCCTGCGGCTGCAAGGGCTTCTCGACTTAATCTACCAACCATTATCGTGTCTGCCGTGCTCATAAGGGTCTGGGATAAATTCCCCAGCATAATGGGAACACTGAGTTGAAGGATTTTTTTGTTTAATTCTTTGTTCTTCTCCATTTTTCTCACCTTCTTTTGTAATACAACTCTATTTCAAGTTTCCCTGTTTTTTAACAAAAAAAAACCGGGGGATTAATCCCCCGGGATTTTTTATTACCTGCGAGCCTTATCCATTGCTCTTTCGGCAGCCTGAATAGCACGGTTAAAGGTTCCAGTTGCTTCACTTACACCATCAACATCGAGGCTTTGGGCTTCAATGATCTGCTCGGGAAGAACTTCAAGAAGTTCATGGTACTCATCCCATGGATAGTCGTCGCCCTTGCGCTGGAAACGGTCATTGGCGGACTGGGTTTCTACAAGCCTGAAATCAGAAATTCTGTCATTAGCAAAAGTAACCCAGACAATTACCCAACCTCTTTCGGTTTTGTCAGAGATGGCCATGAAAGTTCCATCAAAGAATTCGTTCTTTTGGTTAGATGGCTCTACTCTGGCACGAGCCAGGGCACGATATACAGCCTGATTGGCCTGGTTGGCAGTTCCAGTTGCTGCAGAAATAATATCTACATCCCAGTGATTACGTTCGACATAAAGCTGGGGAAGAACTTCCAGGGCTTCGTGGTATTCGTCCCAGGGATAGTCATCGGGTTTTTCAGTTCCCAGATCACCATAACCCCGAATTACAACATCAACAATTCTATCATTCTCAATGGTAACTTCAGCATCAACATAACCACGGTCAGTGGCGTTGGAAAAACCCATAAAAGTTCCATCCTGATAGACATTCCCTCCGGCTTCTATGCCTTGGGTGAAAAAGACTACCCCGATAGCCAGGGCAAAAACTAGTACAGCAATTAATCCTTTCTTCATCGACACTTCACTCCTTTTTTTCTTTGGTTTATTTTGTAATTATTTTCACCAAATCTATTTATTCTATATGGTTAATGGTTTTCCTTCTTTTATTTAAAAAATTTATTAATAATTTTTCCTATTTGTGACTGGAAATCATTCCCAATTTTATTATCCGGAAGATTATCAGTTAAAACCGCCATTATTACCGTTTCTCCGGGAAATTCCCAGATCCCAGAATCATGAATTACCCCCGTAACTTCCCCGGTTTTATGGGCAAAAACCGGCTGCTCGATTTCAATTTCATTAACTGTTTTCTCACAGGTTGAGCATTTAAAATCGCCACCAATTAATTCCCCGCAAGCTTTGCAAAACCTATTGTCCCGGGAAAGGCAATCATTAAACTGCTGTTTTTTCAAAATTGGCATTGCTTCGTGGTAAAATTCCGAATATATTTTTTCCAGGACAATGACTGTGTCCCTGGGAGAAGTATAACTATAAACTCCGGGAATAACTTTCATTAATTTTCGGGCAAGCAAGGTATCCCTGCAGCCTAATTCCTCTAATCGTTTATTTACAGAATCCAGACCAATTATATCAATTACCATGTTAGTTGCAGTATTATCGCTAACACAGGTCATTAAATAAAGCAGGTCCAAAAGAGTGAGATTTAAGCCGGGCTGTAAAAGCTGAAGCACTCCTGCCCCGCCTACTATTTCTTCCTCGGGTAGAGAAAATTTTGCTTCAAGTTTTACCCGTTTCTCCTTAACCTGTTTTAAGGCTTCGTAAAGGATTGGCAGTTTAATTATACTTGCAGCGTGGAAACGCTCATTCCCCTTAAAACTCATTCTTTTCCCCTGATTTAAAAAATATATTTCAATTCCTGCACGACCAGGAAACTCTCCAATTATTTCTGCAATTTCTCTTTTTAGTTGTTCCATCTCTTCCCTCCTAAATCCCCAGGATATAGATTACAATCATTAATAATGGGAGGGCAGGGAGAAAATTTGCTACCCTGATCTTTTTTATTCCCATTAATTCAATTCCCATTGCCAGCATTATTATTCCGCCCATAGCAGATATTTCACCAATAGCCCCCGGGCTGAAAAATCCTTCTAATAAAACTGCAAGCAGGGTAATGCTACCCTGATAAAGGGCTAAGGGAACAATTGAAAACACTACTCCAATTCCAAGGGTTGCAGCAAGGGGAATTGATGCTATACCATCAATTACAGCTTTGGTTAAGAGAATGCTGCTGTCCCCAGTCAAACCATCAGCCAGGCTCCCTATTATTGCCATGGGGCCAATACAAAATAAAAGAGAAGCGGTAACAAAACCCCTGGTTACGGGTGATGCTCCAACTTTACTGAATCTCGCCCCCAGCCGATTGAGACGGCCCGTAAGGTCAAGGGCTTCTCCGATAAGAACTCCTCCGATCAAACAAACAAAAAGGAGAATCTCTTGTTGGCCTTCAAGGAGTAAAGAAATCCCAAGAGAAATAATAAAAAGACCAACTACCTGCATTAAAATTTCGGAGAATCTTTCGGGTAATAATCTTTTGAACCTTAAACCCAAAATCACTCCAATTATTATCAATGATACGTTATAAAAGGTTCCCAAACCCGGCATTATCGCAGCCCCTTAAAAAAACGCCACCAGAAATTTTTGGTGGCGTTTTAAGTCTATTGGCTCCCCGAGCAGGACTCGAACCTGCGACTCGGTGGTTAACAGCCACCTGCTCTACCTGCTGAGCTATCGGGGATTGTTGTTCCTTTAATATTATAACTACCTTAAACTCGGGTGTCAATACCTATCAGGATAATAGATTCCACAAATCATCGATTAAAGGCCGCATATATTTTCCCGCTCGATAATCCCTGTGCCCGATATCTTCTTTTACAATGTCCTGTAAAGAAGAAGGCACTTCTGACAGGTAAGAGTTTTCTTTATTCTCCTTATCCAAAACAACAAAAAAGGGAATACGAGGTTTCCCGTCAGCCGAATAATGGGAAAGAATTTCCAGGTGATTATCCCTGCCTAAAACCCTGATTTCTAAATCAGGAAAAGTTTCCTGGATATATTTTAAGGCAGCAGCAAGAACAAGACAGTCCGGACACCAGAACTCGGTAAAAAGAAGCCCTTTTTTGTACTTAATCTCCCCCGGGGGAAGCTCAATTTCCTTTGCCCTTTCGTAAAGTCTATCTACCTTCCTTTGGATCCCTTCCTCTCCTAATTTCAGGTATTCGGGAAGGGGTTTTCCTTTTAAAAATAACTCTTTCACAAAACCACTCCTTGTTTGAAGGTTTTTATTGTAATTAAAAGAATTTATAAAAAGAAATCCAAAACGCAAATTACTACTGCCCAAGGAGGCTTTTTCATGATAATAAGGGAGCTAAATCAGCAAGACAGGGAAAACCCTGAAAAGCTTAAAATCACTTTAAACCCCAAGGATACCTTTCAAATAACCCTGGAAAAAAATCCCCTGCAATGGGGTCAGAAATTTTTCCCCGAAAACATAGATTTGCTTGCCCAAAATGCTGAAGATAAAACTCCTCTGGCAAAAATCGGGGTGGGCAATTCTGAATTTCGGTTTAATGGAGAAACTTTGAAGGCCGGCTATATTTACGATATGGAATTAAAAAGCCAGAAACAAGAGGATTTCTCCCGGCTTTGGGCTGCAATGTCAATTCATGCTGAGGAAAGCAATCTTTCTTTCCTTTTCTGCTACCTTCCCAAAAACCTGGAAATTCTTTCAAAAATAAACCCTCCCGTAAAACCGCAGATCTTGGGAACAAAAACCATTTACCTTCTTCCCACCCACAAACCAATGGTTTCATCAAAAAAAGCCGGGCATTTTACGACCAAAACCCAAGAAACCAAAAAAGAACATTCCTTGAATAAGGGTCAATCGGGTAAAATGGATTTATTCCCTGTTGCGCCAACCCAGGCTTTTTTAGAAAATTACCTGGGGGAAATTCAGGGACCTTCTCATGCCGGAAAAGCCTGGAATCCCAACAACGATTATTCCTTCTATTTAGATTACCCAGGGGGTTTTTCCCGGGTTTTTTCCCATATTTCTAATAAAGACTTACCTTTAATTAAACGCCCAAAACCAGGGCAGACTTTAAAAGGCTGGTTCCTCTACGAACTGGATTGTGTAGATCAAGAGGAATTGTTGGGGCTTATTGAAGGCGCAAGACGCCGGGCAAGGAAAAAAGGTATTTCTTTTTTGGTTGTTTGTCTTGATGGACGGAAAAATATCCCCGGGGTAATTGAGGAAAATTCCTGGGGGAAATCAATTTACGAAATCTCCTTTTTCCCCTTAACTAAAATAACGCCCTCGGAAAGTCAAACATATTTTCATCCAATTTTCCTTTAACCTGTTTATTCCAAAAAGGCAGTTTCTTAATTAAATTTTGGGGTTGTGTGTAGCTTAAACCTTGTTTTCCTCCCCTGCAAGCAATCTTTTGATATTTGGACGGTGTTGAAAGATAATTGCTGCAGCAAAAATAATGGTAAAGACAAAATAAGGTAAGGGTTCAAAAATTCCGGCAAGGATGGGGAAAACAACGGCAGCTGTAATTGATCCCAGGGAAACAAATCTGGTTAGCTTTACAATAACGGCCCAGACCAGGAGAACAAAAAGGGAAATCCAGGGCATAAGGACTAAAACAACCCCTCCAGTTGTTGCCACACCTCTACCACCCTGAAAACCCATGAAAACGGACCAGTTATGACCCGCCACAGCAGCCATCCCAACTACCAGGAAAAGGATTTCGCTTTCAAGGATCTGCACCGCAACCAGGGTGGGGATTGCCCCTTTCAGGACATCTAAAAGACCCGCAGCCGCAGCCCATTTAAAACCAAGAGCCCTGTAAACATTTGTAGCCCCAATATTCCCACTTCCAATTTTCCTGATATCAACCTTTTTTAGCCTGCAGATTAAATACCCGTTGGGGATTGAACCCAGGAGATAACTTCCGATAAGTAGCCCTATTACTATTAAAATCAATTACCATCCCCTCCTCTCCTTTTTCCCTTCTCTGAAAAACCTTTCTCACCTTTATTTCTAAATTTTCCCCATTTCAGCCCAGGCCCTATTATGAATTAGAGGGCGCAGGCGAATATGGTCATTGGAATCTACCCTGGGATGGATCCGGTTGGTAAGAAGAACCACGAATTGGCTTTTTTCCCGGTCAATCCAAAGGGAGGTCCCGGTAAAGCCGGTATGGCCGATTGCCTTTTTGGATAACAAATCTCCACCTGACGAATAGGGCCCCGGCAGACACCAGCCAAAACTTCTTTTTTCCTGGTGGGGAGGCGTTTGCAAAGTAAAAAGCATTTCGACCGTCGAAGGGGATAATATCCCTTCTCCCCCTGCTAAAATCATTCGGGAAAACCGGGCGATATCTTTTCCGGTACCAAACAACCCCGCATTCCCCGCTATTCCACCCATTAAAAAAGCATTTCCATCGTGGACCACTCCCCGCATTATTCCTTCCCGGGGCTGTGCTCCTTTTTTTTGTTCAAATTCATTCCCCAGTTCTGTTGCAGCAAAAGGTCCTTCTTTCGGGTTAAAACAACTGTCTTTCATGCCCAGTGGATTAAAAATTACTTCTTTTGCACCCTGGTTTAAATCCTTACCCATCACCTTTTCCACAATTTTACCAAGAAGGATAAAACCCATACAACTGTAATTTACAATTTCACCCGGGTTATTTTCCAGGTTCAGTTTCCAGAGGTTTTCCAGGGAACCCCCGGAATTAGCGAGGAGTTGATGGGAGGGAAGGCCGGAGGTATGAGTTAAAAGTTGCCTGATTGTCACCTCACCATGGTGAAATTCATTCCAAAACCTTTTTGCTGTATCGTCAAGGCGCAATTCCCCCCGCTCCAAAAGGTGAAAAACCAGGGTAGTTGTTACAATTACCTTTGTAAGGGAGGCCAGGTCAAATTTAGTTTCGGAGGAGAGTTTTCTTTTTTCGGGTTTTAGTTCTGCCCACCCTAAAGTAAAGTTTATTAAATCCTTTTCCAGGGAACCGGCAATTAATAAAACACCCGGGAAAGCACCTTTTTTTATTCCTTCTTCCAATAGACCTTTCATGGAATTCCTCCATTTTTTTCTCATTTATTGCTTCCCCAGACATAGCCCGCCAACTCATATTCTCCCCCACCTATAAAGCCAACTTTCTGATGTCTCCATTCCCCACCACAGGCTTCGTAAAATCGCCTGCTCCTGCTGGAGGCCAGGGTCCACAGGTAAAAAGACCCTTTTCCTTTGGCCTTAAAATACCTTTTTGCCTGTTCCAGAAGACGTTTTCCTATCCCTTTTCCCTGCCAATCGGGGGCCACATAGATAGCATAAATCTCACCCTCATAAGAGAACTCTTGATCCCTAGAAACCCCGCCGCTAATAAACCCAACCAATCCTTTTTCGGAATCTGAAGCAACAAAAATAAAAGCATCCCCTTTTTTTTGGGCAAAGAATTTTTCCCAGGTCTGGACTGTCTTTTCATAGGAAAGATTATTCAAAAATTCTTCCTTAACAAGCCCCCGGTAGGCATATTGCCAGGAATCCACGTGTACTTTTGCAATTCCAAAAGCGTCACCGGGTTTCCCCTCGCGGACCAGAACCATTTTCCCACCCCAGTTCAAAGTAACCATTTGGCATTAGCACAATCCTGGTTGCGTTTTTTAGATTTGGGTTGCCAATTTTCTCTGAGATACTTTTTATTTGGTAACCAGTTCAAAATATCCTCGGGCTACTTTTTTCTGTATCTCCTGGCGATAATCATCTATTTCATTAATATTATCTATGAGCAGTCCCACAATATTTTTATCAAGGGAGTTTTCCTTTACCATTTTTTCAATGATTTCAACTGCTTTTCTTTTTTCCATTCCCTTTCGGTAAGGTCTTTCTTCTCTTAGGGCACAGAAAATATCTGCTACACCCATAATCCTTGCTCCCAGAGAAAGTTCATCTCCGGTAAGCCCAAAAGGGTACCCCTGACCATTTAGCTTTTCATGGTGTAAGGCTCCCCATTTTTTGATGGTATCCAGTTCATCAATGGGGTCTAATATTTGATACGTGAAAAAAACATGGGACTTCATTTTCCACATTTCTTCCCTGGTTAAAGCCCCCGGTTTATCCAGAATTGATGTTGGAATAGCAAGCTTTCCAAGGTCATGAAGGTAACCCGCCGCTTTAAGCATCCGGCATTCCCAAAATGAAAGCCCAGCAAGTTCACCAATTTTTTCCGCATTCGCAGAAACCCCACTGGAATGGGTTGCGGTAAAGGGACTCCTGAAGTCAATAACCTGGGCAAAAACCCTGCTTATTTCAAGCAAGTTTTCCATTCCCAAAAGGACTGGAGGAAGCATTACCTTACTGCGGAAATTAACCTGGAAAAACGGGGACGCCAGTTCCAGCCAGAAATGGTCTTTTGCCCCTACCTCAAGAAAGATATCCACCAGGTCGGGTTTAAACATGGTCCCAGAGCTTTTGGAGATCACTTCCATAATCCTGTCTTTTTCCCCCAGGATGTCTTTCTTTGTATCAGTGAGCACAGCTATTCGATCGGCAAGATGAAGCAAATGACTCCCAAGAGGAATTTCATTTCCTTCAACCTCTTCTCCTTCCCCATGATTCCAGTAAGTGTGATGATACTTAACATTTTCTGCAATTGCCTGGAAAAAAGGGTAGGGTTTAAAAATTTCATATCCAATTTCACAGTGTTTTTCAGTATGCTTGGTTTCAAATTCCAGGGTTTCCAGCCTCTCTTCCAAAGAAAAGGCCCCGATGTCGTGAAACAACCCACTCATTCCTATCCAGCTTTTCCACTCATCCGTTTCATCCATGGAAACAGCAATTTGACCTGCAATGTAAGCAACCTGGAGGTGATGCTGTGAAACCTCTGGGCTGACCATATCAACGGCCCTTCCCAGGGCAAGGCTTAATTCAGATAATGAAACTTTTTGTTCCTGTAAAAACATACTATTACTCCTTTTACCCGTTTTGAATTTTTGTTTTTTCGTTTTCAATTTTTTTGACAGATATAATGAAATTCGAGGCTAGAATTACAAATCCTTTTTAACCCGCGAAAAAAGAAGCCCCCGCCTCACTTGAGACGGGGAAAAAAGAAAGTATCCGGCAGCGACCTACTCTCCCACAGGATTTCTCCCGCAGTACCATGGGCGCAGNAANGCT
>SL_5KL_010_SEDDRAFT_10000389_pt1 | contig 28079 bp, 21 predicted proteins | sample SodLakKL_010_SED_FD_9118 | JGI IMG/M metagenome (IMG submission 9118) | reverse complement strand
TCTGCGGTCTCTTCCAGGGAAACTTCAAAATATGTGCCGGCCGAAACCGTCAGTTCGCCTTCTTCCGGTTCCAGATAACTTGCGTTTACCTCAAAGCTCTGCGCCATTGAAGGACCTTCGCCTTCTACGTAGTCAAAGCCCGCAAGGGAAGTGGGGCTCACCGAGATAAAAGGTTCCGCCATATCTTCAAAGTCATTTCCTGACCGTGGCACTAAGCGAGTAGCATCAAAGCGCTGATGAGCCACTCCAGTGATGTTCTGGGCCACAGTTGGTATGGGGTCTCCAATATAATCGAGATCATTATAATTTGTGCGCAGGATTCCATCTCCTGTTTGGTCGGTTATTTCGTAGTTGGTGGCCTCCTGAAAAACATCATCACCGCCGGGTGATATGCTCACTCCGTTTATACGAACGAGCTGAGCTTCGTAAGTCTGATCAAAATCCTCAAGGGACACTTCCACAGGCAGTATAACATTACCCGTACTGCTGGCACTTCCCGGATCCTCTGCTGGTTCAAACTGGAGCATATTATTATATTCACTGAGTGTTCCCATCAATCCCGTGATGCCATCATAAGTAGCATAATCTGTGGTGATCACTCCAGCGGGATCGTCAATAAGGATCGCAGCAGTCTCATCCTGAATATACTTCTGATTACGGCTCTCAGTCTGGAATGTTAAAACAGCCTCACCGGTAAGCAAATATAGATCTCCGATATCTCCATCCCGCAGCTCGGCAATGGTGCTGACCTCTGTTGGATCAATTATTTCTTCGTATTCCTCAATACTCACATTGTCCAGGATCAGGTGATTTCCATCTTCTGCTGTGTTTCTCAATGAAAAGATATATTCAGCTATGTTTGTGGTATTTACAGCTTCAACCACCTGGGAGTGCTGTTCCCAGTTATTTGTATCCACATCAATATAATTATTGTACGGGGCATAACCCCAGCCTGTTTCCCTGTCATCGAACAGACCCGTTCTGATCTCTCCCTTGCCTTTCACCCAAAAGGTGATCTCATAGGAGACGCCTGCTTCAACAGGAACTCCGTGTGTTGTAAAACGCTGATGACCGCTACCCTCATTCACCAATTGCACTGCGTATGATCCTGTTTGCGGATCGTCGGCGTATTGGATAACGTTACCCTGACTTATATTAGATCTTTCTCCATACCAGCATACGGGCAGTTCATTGACCCAGTCTTCAAAATCCATGTTACAGAGCTCCGCGGGTGGGGGCTCGGGCAGATCGCTCCAAATCTGCCCGGCAAATTCAGGATGGTCAATAAATGGGTTTCTGTTGCCCTGAATGTCATAAACAGCGTCGTTTCGCATGATCTCTTTTTGGCTCACCGGGTCATTTTCGTGCCATTCCAGAAGCATTTCAATGAACCAGGCTTCAAATCCAGGGTATTCAGACCCGTCAAGAACATCGGCAGCAAAAGCATTCTGACTCCAGTCAGGCAGCTGGTCCATGTAACGCGTTGCCATATAAAAGTATGTTCTTGCAAAGTCACCCTTTAGTTCGTCGACGGGTTCAAACGCCATGTTTGAATAATCCGTCCCATAGCTGTTGTCACCAATCATGTTGCCGGCCTCAGACGTCCAATCAGGATCATTGATCTCACCAAAGGGATAATTTGATTTTTGGATGTTAACCCATCGATCTGCAGGATATACATGATGCAGATCGGATTCCATGGGAGACGCACTTCCTCCGTACCAGCTTTGCGGCCAAAGATGTTCACGGTTATATACAATTCCTTCCTCATCATCAACAGGATCAGCCCCTTGCTGATCATCACCAAACGTGTATGAATAGGGTGGTTCTTCACATTCTATATAGGAAAAAATATCCCAGACATCCCCGTTGAAACGGGCATCCGTCGACTCAAAATGATCCCATATGGACTCGTACGAAACCACCGTATGATTATCAATGATGTCATTCAGTTGCTGCATCAGGGTTTCGCCTTCACCTGTTGCTGTGGTATAATATCCGGAAGGTATTTGTGAAGCAATGCCCTCCACATGGGTTTCAAGCGTTTCACTCAGGTCACTGGCAGAATGCGTAATATCCACATTAAAACTTCCCTCAGCATCCGGGTAGGCACGTACATAAATGCGTGTTGAAGAAATTATGCCTTGTGCTGAAGGGCTTAAAGTCAGGCTTTCCTGAAAATTCTCCCTGCAGTTAAGGGATAATTTTACAGGACTTTCAGAAGCGATTTCGAGGTCTTGTGTCAGGCCTCCGGCTTCCACGTAATAAAACTGTACATCTGACCCGTGGGGAATGTCGTCTGAATCATGATCGACATATACTTCCCGGAAGGAAGGCAGTTCAGTCGCTGACAGCTGGATATACTCGTCTCCAATTTCCACGTCCCCGATGCCAGTGATCATAATATCGTTAAGATGCCACCTCCCGTAATTGTCTTCATCAGAATTATACTGAAAAGCAATGTGAACCGGCTCGTTATAAGCACCCAGATCAATCTCTTCAGAAAACGTCCACGAACCAAAGCCACCTCCTGTATGGTCATCAAGTTCGGGGTCAAGCGTCGTCCAGTTAGCAGTGGTTGGGTCTCCGTCACCATCATAATCCGTCGAAACCTTTACAAAAAGGGCTTCTCCTTCCCGAAAAGCTGCCTGACTGTAAAATGACAGGGCTGTTTCCTCTATTTCTGTAAGATCTATCTCAGGAGAAATGTACCAGGAATGCGGGAAGGGGGGGTCGCTTTCATGCTCGGTGATCATCGCATAGGTAATACCGGCAAAGTCATCAATTTCCCATGAATTAGCCCCGTCTATCAGATCGTAAACCATCCATCCGCCTGAGGACAGGCTTTCATCCTCAAAATCCTTTTCCAGGATCAGGGTACGGATCATGTAGGTTTCTTCAGCCACATTGCTGGGGTCGAGGCCATCAGCAAAGGCCCTGGCCTTTATGGTCACGTCTTCGGTGACCAGTATAGGGTCAGTGTAAAGGATATCATTCTCAGTAGGATCGTTACCGTTCATGGTATAGTAAATATCGGCACCGGGTGTGCTGGTGGTGATCTCAACTTCCACATCATCAAAAAAAGTGCCCCCTGGGGGATTAAATGATGGTGTGGACACTGCAGTAAGCTCACCGAGTGCAATAAACTCGCCGATGTTGATCCTGCCGTCGTTGGTATCTCCTCCTCCATCGATTTCCAGCTGAAATTCCTCTGCAGCAAAATTTTGTGGCCCATCCGGGAAAGTATAGACATACTGTTGGTATACCTGGTAGTCGTCAAACCAATCTTTATTGATGGTGATCAGGGTTTCCCAGTTGTCACCACCGTCGTAACTGATTTTCAGATCACGTTGTTCGCCGTCTCCTAACATCCAGTCGCGCAGTTGCAGGCTAAAGCCCGCCATTCCGCTTACAGATGCTGTGTTATGCACGGTAAAGACATCGCGGTCGCGGAAAGAGTAGGGAGACCCGCCATAGCTCTCACCGGAAGTGCCCCTGACCGCACTTGTGCTGTGAAAATACCAGTCGCCTTCGGTATAGGATTTTTCATTATATCCGGTCATGGAGCCGTCAGCCCACCAGTTGTCCTCCACTTCAAATTTCGTGGAAAAGATCTCGTCGGCTGCTGCCGGCATGCTGAAAAGCAATAAAATGGCTATTACGGTAAATGCTCTGATAAAAGTAATTATTTTCATAGTTAAATGTGTTTTGTGGTTTATATATACATGTCTGTTGCAGTTATAGTTACTGTAGCTATATATGTAAAGTTAAAAAAAAAGCCGGACCTGAAAAAATGGACCGGCGTGGAAAACATGCAAAAAGACAGTGGTTTCTAAGGGTAAACCGCACCTTAACCTGAGGTGTATGCTTGTTGGTGTCGATTATCGTGAAGGAAAGCAAAAAAGAACCTGGCTATTTTGATGCGGGGTTTATGCTTTTGCTTTGCATGCGAAGGTATAAGTCTGATAATACATTCATGTAGTGAATATAGGCGTCATAAGGGGAGTTGTATGGATTAAAATACTTATGCACGTCCCCATCCGAAAACCACTTGGTGCACATATAATAGAAATGATCGCTGGTTTGCAGTAAGCGCCAGGTGTGCAGTAGTTTTTCATCTTTTATTCGATAGATATCCTCCTCCAGATCATAAAGTTTTTCAAAGGCTTCGTCTTGCAGTTCGTTGCCCAGCCATGCGGTGAGGTCCCGTTCTTCGTCGGCCCAGGATATGGGGTAGGGGACATCCAGTTCCGTTTCAGGTTTTAGCTCATCTGCCAGGATTCCCGGCGTTTTAAAGCGCATCCCGGCTTGCTCAATGGCCAGGCCCGGGAAGGCCTCCAGGAAATCAAAAATCCCTGTTTCCTTCCACTGGTGTTCGCCGAAGGTTTCATAGTCCATGAAGAGGTTGATCACATCATCATCGGATGAAACCTGCTGCAGCCAGGAAACATATTTTTCAGCCGTAAGGGGCCACTCTTTCCAGTCCCTGTTGGAAAACCGGAATGCGATATCATCGGAAAGCCTGAAGTTCTTTAACAGCAGGCGCAAGGCAGGCACCTCAGCACTGGTGTAAAGTTTATTCGGGCTTCTCCAGCCGAGGATATGTTTCGCGCCTTCAGTGAGCATGGTTTTGTAACCCATGTCGTTTACCATCTTCGCAATATCATTTGAAAAGATGAGCTCCGTATTGCGGAACGACACGGTCTTTTGCCCGAAAAGGTCCCAGATGGCTTGTTCATGCATGGATACTTGTGCTTCAAACTCCTTTTTGCTCTTCAACGACGCCAGGGAGTGTGCCCAGGTTTCGGCCAGGAACTCAACGGACCCGGTATTGGCAAGTTTCTGAAAACTCTCAATGACCTTGGGTTCAAAGGCCTTGAACTGCTCCAGCGCCATGCCGGAAATGCTGAAGGCGACCTTGAAATCGTCGCCATACCTTTCGATGAGTTCCATCAACACCTCATTGGCAGGCAAATAGCATTTTTCTGCAACCTGCTGCAAAATAAAGCGGTTGGCATATTCATCAAAGTAGCGATCGTGATCGCCGATGTCGAAGAACCGGTAGGCCGCCAATCGATAGGGTTGGTGGACCTGGAAATAGAGGCAGATGTTCATATGTACAGATTTTGTCTAAACGTCAAAATGTCGAAAGGTCGAAATGTCCTAAGGTCTGCTTTTAGCTATCGTTGGACAGTCTAAGTGCCGCGCCTGCGGCGCATGCTGTGTAATTATTTTGGGCCGGTCTTCTGTTGGACAGCCCAGGTGTTGCTCCAGGGCTCATCCCGGGAAAAACATGGGGCCGGCCAGGTCAGGCCCTCAAGCAATGCTTGCTATTCGTGGAGCATGTGTTGGTATATTTTCTTCAGTTTAATTGCTGCCTGATCCCATTTGATACCTTCCACCTCCTTTTTTCCGAATTTTCTGAACATAGTTCTGAGCGCCGGGTAGTTGAGTGTCCCGTATATGGCATCCGCCATGCCGTCTACATCCCAGTAGTCCACTTTCAGTGCATGTTTGAGTACTTCTGCCACGCCAGACTGTTTGGAGATGATCACAGGTACGTTTGACCGCATGGCCTCAAGGGGTGAGATGCCGAAGGGTTCGGATACCGAGGGCATCACGTATGCGTCACTCATGCCGTACATCCTGTCCACATCGGCACCCCGGAGAAAGCCTGTGAAATGAAACCGGGTACCCATGTCCAGCTCAGCCACCCGCCGGATCATACGCGGCAGCATGTCACCGCTGCCCGCCATCACGAAACGTACGTTGCCGTCGCGCTGGAGGACTTTATGGGCTGCTTCTATGAAATATTCCGGACCTTTCTGGAACGTGATCCTTCCTAAAAACGTAACGATCTTTTCCGGAAAATGCCGGATGGTTTCTACGGGTGCTTTTTTTGCTGGGGGGTCTACGCCATTATGGACCGTGATGACCTTATCGGGATCGATCCCATATTTCTTTATCACGGTATCCCTTGTCAGGTGGCTCACGGCCACTACCTTATCGGCGGCCTGCATGCCCGTTTGCTCGATTTCAAAAACGGCAGGATTCACGTGCTGACCTGAGCGATCAAACTCCGTGGCGTGCATATGCACCACCAGGGGCTTGCCACTTATTTTTCGCGCCTCGATACCTGCCAGGTAGGTAAGCCAGTCGTGTGCATGAATGATCTCAAAATCGTGTGTTTTGGCTATGTTTGAAGCCACGATGGCGTATCTTTTCACCTCTTCCATAAGGTTCTTCCCATACCCACCTGAGAAAGAATAGGTTTTAGAGTCCCATTGCAGTTTCTTCACGTGCTGGACTTTCTCGAGTTCTTTAGCCAGTTTTAAATATTCTTCTTCGGTGGTATAGGGAAGGAGGGTGGAGTCTATTTCGAACAGGCTGATTTTGCCATCGGGCGACTGAAAGACCTCATCGCCGGGATGCATTTCCACACCGGAAGCGCTGATCATCTTCATGCCTTCTGCCGGCTCGTCGCCATAGAGTTTAGGTACCACAAAGAGAATCTCCATGTCTGACCTGAGCATGGCTTTTGTCAGCCCGTAGCAGGCAGTACCCAATCCGCCGGAAATGTGTGGCGGGAATTCCCATCCAAACATCAGTACTTTCATGGCTCTCCCTTTTTGGTGATGACCGACCGGATACGCAATAATTCTCCCAAACTTGGCGCAAAGGAAATAGCGCCCCTTGCATGATGCGGCGGATCTCCCTCATAGATCTCTGAAACGGTACCCACGCCGGCTTCAGTAAGACAAGCTTCAAATCCCTCAAATATCTTTTTAAGCCGTGCCAAACCATCCTCGCCATATACCTTACGCCATGCATGTGCATAAAAGCCCAGTGGCCAGACCCAGACAGTGCCCTGGTGGTAGGCGGTATCCCTTGCAAACGCATCGCCCTGGTACCGGCCCTGGTATTGCGGGTCTTGCGGGGACAGGGTGCGGAGACCGCGGGGAGTCAGCAATTCATGTGCGGCCACATCCAGTGTGGATTTGATTTGAAAATTGCTTAAAGGGGAATAGGCAAGGCCTGCAGCGATTACCTGGTTCGGTCGTATTTGCAGGTTTGGCACATCGTGCAGTACATAGTCTGCCAGGTACCCGGCTTGTTCGTTCCAGAAAGTGGAGATAAAGCTACCCGCCGCCTTATTGGCAACCGGCTCCCATTTTGCCGTAAAATCATGATCGCCGGCATCATTGGCCAATTCCAGAGCATATTGCAGGGCATTATACCATAAGGCGTTGATTTCCACAACATAGCCTGCACGTGGGGTGTGACAACGACCATCGCTGATGGCATTCATCCAGGTGAGTGCATCTGAAGCAGGATCTATGAACAACAGGCCGTTGTCATGCATGGCCAGACCCATCTCCAGGCCTGCTGCATAGGCATCCAGAATTTTTCTGATCACTTCACCATATGTATTCCATATCTCCGGTTTTGATTTTCCGGCACTGCAATAGGGGAGTGCGTGAAAAAACCACAGGGATGTGTCTGCTGCATTAAACATCACTTTATCTTTGCTATAGGATTCGGGGAAGAGCGGGCCATGCATCTGGCTGACCATATGGTCAAGGATGGACTGGCAGATGCCTTCGTGTGGTGCTGCCTGCAACAATCCGGGCAGTGCTATCCATGTATATCGGCCGCTGTAGGAGATCCAGGGAAAGCCGGCCACAAGTGTTGACTTATCATCCCTGACCACAAAAAACTGTGCGGCTGCATTGCGTAAACTGTTCAGAAATGTATCGCGGGGGATGCGCTTGCCGACCTCAAGGTCAAAAAGTCGTTGCAGGTCCGTCTCCGGGGCTTCTGACGCACTTACACATAAAATAATGCTTTCGCCTTTTCTGATCTCTGTTTCAAAAGTTCCGGGAACCAGCAGGTCTTCGCTTGCTTCGTAGCCTCTTTCTGCTTCCTGGAAGTAGTGAAGTCCTTGATGCCACTCCGGATTGTGCTGATAGTTGGCATTTTCTCCGGAGAGCTGCATGTAAAGCCAGGGATATCCGTCGTACATTCGGATACGGATACCGTGATCGGTATCTTCGTAGCTTGTGTCGTGATAGGCATTGGCTTTGCTGAGCTCGTGCATGTTGCGGAATGCAAGGAAGGGTTGTAAGCGCAGCCGGGTCGCAGACCGTGCCTCCACGAGCGTATAGCGTATCATGACCATGTCGCGGTCCGATACAAACATGGTTTCTTTGTTCAGTAATACACCACCTACACGATAGGTAACCACCGGGAGAAGGTCTGCGGAAAAATTCCTGATATACTTGTGTCCCTTCGGGTAAAAGTGATCTGAATACTTATTGACGCCCAGGTTAAACTCCGCGTCCCGCTGGATTACCGTTTCGTCAACCTGCGAAAGCAGCACGTGATGGTCGCCGTCGAGCTGAGGCTGCTTGGTGATAAGCAAACCATGGTATTTGCGCGTATTGCATCCTATGATGGTCGTACAAGAAAAAGCGCCGGAAAGGTTTGAGCGAACCATCTCCCTGTTAAGCGAATACTCCAGGTTAACCAGTTGATTTTTATCGAATTGTATGTAAGCCATCAGACAATTTATGAAAGCACTTGTGTCATTACTTATTTGCTTACTAAGATATGGATTTTTTGGTCAGCGTGTTCATTTTTGTTGAAAGAACAAAAGACAAAAAGACAAAAAGACGAAAGGACAAAAGGACAAAAAGAAGCCTCTATCCCAGGAAATTGACAAACAGGAGGATGATTATTGTCACGGGAGCGTTCAGACTAAGTTGGCTTTTGGCTATTGGCAAGAAAGCCAAAAGCTAAAAGCCAACAGCCAATAGCAGTCCTGCTGAAAACATAAACACCAGATAACCAATTAGTTGAAAAAATATAAGCAGATAAGCATAACAAGACGAAAAGAGACATTGCATGAGCTATTCGGGGTCATAACGGGCTGTGCCTGTTTCTGTCTCCTCCCAGTTTTGTTCTTCCTGCCGCAAAAAGTTTCGCAGCCGCTGACTGATGCTTTTTCCGTGAAGTGGTTTCAATTCAGGCTGGCCGGCATTAACCCATGCGGTAAACCAGAAGTCCCCTACGGTGCGGACAGCCATTTGCATTTGGCGCCCGACCATGTCATTCATACCCTTGTGAAATGCCCTGGAAAAATCCCTTGAATATACCCTATTAATAGCCTGGCCGCGGGTTTCATGCGCATACATCAGGTCATCAGGCATATGTTTTCGCAAACTGTCAAAAACCATGTACACCGTATCCACTTTAAGATGACTGATCTCAATCAGTTCCCATGCTCTCTCAAGAGGGTCATGAATGTAGGACGCCCTGCCGGCATAATAGTCGTACTGATGGGCATAGAGTTCGGGTAGCCGGCTCTCCCAGAAGGCATGGATACCTCTTTCGTCCGGTGTTCTTCCGTTATAGTGCTTTGTTGTGTGCAGTGGCGTGCAGGCATCGGCAATGTAGTGCCCGATATGCGCCGACTGCAAAAGGATGTCATCCATGTCGTTATTCCTGAATGCCCGGGTAAGCCTGCCCATCATTACGTGAATATGCCAGGGCAGCACGCCGTATAGCATAAGTGTATCTTCCGTAAACTTTTCCACGGCATCTTCCCAGTTCCTGGGCATCACCTCAAAGGGATTGTCTCCAAAATGATCAATGTCGATATAATGCCTTGGCGCTTCGCCTTCAACGGCGTGCGCCCTGCGGTCAGGATCAATGGATCGCTCCGAAATGAATTCGATATGGGCTTTATAAAGGCCTATCATCTCCGGAGGCAAGGTGAAAACGGCCATCCGGTTGATTTTCCGATGGGCGTGGAAGCCAAAGGGAAAGGCGCTGGGGGAGTGGATCAACAAGAGAAGGGCAAGGATAAGAAGGTTGTATATGGGAGTAATCATGGTATGAAGATAGATTAAGGTTAAGATTAAGGTTAAGATTAAGATAGGGTATAAACAGCAGGCTCTTAAACGCAAATTTAAAATAAAATATATTATATTATCGCTTAAATTTGCTTATATGTCGTCTTTATTGATTAAGCGGTCATTTTTAAAAACAGGGACGACAGAAGTGGAGTCGGGGGTGAGGCTGTATTCAATAATGTCATCCAGCCCGAGTTTTCTCAGGCGGTGCCGGTGTGCGGCTTTCTGGATGTAGGCAACGGGATCCGGAGCGGCAAGGCTCCAGAGATCAGCGGCAGCAATGGCTGAGTCACAGGTTGTATGATGCTTGCCCTGGCCCAGTTCGATGATTTTTTTCACGGCGGCTCCGGCAAACAAAGAGTCCTCCATGCTGAACCGGTCTTTCCATCCGGCACAGAGGATGACCACGTCCTTTTCAGCGGCAACTGCATAGGTACAGACTGCCGAAAGATTGGTAAAAGCGCCGATCAGGACAAGGTTGTCGCCTGCTGATGCCATCCTGATGGCACGTGTTCCGTTGGTGGTGTTCATGGTCAGGACTTTTCCCTGCAAAGCGGGATCCATGAAATTATAAGGAGAGTTGCCAAAATCTGCACAGTCGAGAGTTTTTCCGTCACGTTCGCCGGCGCATATGAACCCCCGGGCCTTGTAGTCCTCGCTTGCGGCAATTGTCTCCAGCGGAATGATCGCCCTGACCCGGTTGTCAAACGCCGCACACATCGCCGTGGTCGCCCGGAACACGTCAGTTACGATCACCACGGCTCTTTCCGGGGCAAACAAATGCCAGGAAAGGGATGAATAACATACGCTTACGCTGTAGTCGCCGGATTCACTATACATAATCAACAAAGCCTAAAGGTCGAAAGGTCAAAATGTCTAAAAGTCGGGGCAACCTCAAACCTATTTATATCCTTAATCCAATAACCCCTTAAACCAGTAACGTTTTTTCAGTCATATCCCGGTAAGCAAACAGATTCCTCACCTCGGAATGGTGCACCTCATTCTCATTCTCAATCTCATTCTTAATCTTAACCTTAACCTTAACCTTAATCTTAACCTTAATCTTAACCTTAATCTTAACCTTAATCTTAACCTTAATCTTAACCTTAATCTTAACCTTAACCTTAACCTTAACCTTAACCTTAACCTATTTATCTTTTTTGTAGAACGGCAGCTTCACTACTTTGGCTTTGAGCAGCTTTTTGCGCACTTCAATGTAGACCTCCGTGTCTGCCTTGTTAAATGGCTTTTTGATGTAGCCCATGCCGATGGGCTTTTTCAGTGTGGGCGACATGGTGCCTGACGTTACTTCTCCAATTGTGTTGCCATCGGCATCCTTAATGGGATATCCCTTACGGGGGATGCCTTTGTCAAGCAGTTCAAAGCCTGCCATCCGACGGGTGGTCCCTTCGGTTTTTTGCTTTAGAAGCTCTTCCTTATTCACAAAGTCCTTTTGATCTGTGAACTTGGTGGCCCATCCCAGGCCGGCTTCGATAGGAGAGGTCGTATCATCGATATCGTTGCCATAGAGCAGGAGGCCGGCTTCCAGGCGCAGGGTGTCGCGTGCAGCCAGGCCTATGGGTTTGATTCCAAATTCCTGGCCTGCTTCCAGCACAGCCTCATAAACCTTTATGCCGTCTTTTTTATCAAAGTAGATCTCGCAACCACCGGAGCCGGTATATCCTGTATTGGAGAAGATCACATTATCCGCGCCGGCAAACCGGATCACTTTAAAGGTAAAGAACGGCATCTCTTCCACATTCTCTTCCGTAAGTTTCTGCATGGCTTTCATGGCCAGAGGTCCCTGGACAGCCAGCTGGGCAATATCGTCGGAAGCGTTCCGCAAGCGGGCGCCAATCTTTTCATTTTGCTTGTTGAGCCATTCCCAGTCTTTCTCAATGTTGGCAGCGTTCACCACCAAAAGATATTTTTCCTCATCAAAACGATAAACCAGGAAATCATCCACAATGCCTCCCGTATCGTTAGGAAAGCAGGTGTATTGTACCTTCCCGTCTGTCAATACCGATGCATCGTTGGAGCTTACCCACTGGACCAGGTCAAAGGCCCTGGGCCCTTCCACCCAGATCTCTCCCATATGCGATACATCAAATACCCCGAGAGCATTTCGCACGGTTTCGTGCTCTATGTTCACTCCCTCAAATTGCACAGGCATATAAAACCCTGCAAAAGGCACCATTTTGGCACCCATTTCTTCGTGTTTTTCCTTAAATACGGTGGTTTTCATGCGTTTATTTTTTGGTAACTAGTAGTTGTTGAGGTGTTTATGTTTTTAGCAAAAGTTTAGGGGTTGTGTTGCAACTGTCAAAATGTCGAAATGTCAAAATGTCGAAACGTCCCAATAATCATCTTTCTGTGTGTCAAAAATCTTGTTCCCGAATGGCCGGGATCTACAACATGGGCGTTTGGCTTCGCCGAGCTCGCAAAAGTGCTCGGTTCATGTGTTTAATCCTGCGCTCAAAAGCACAGTGCCGCAAATTTAACAAAATAGATGGATTAATGGTTCACTGCTGTTGCTGACAATAAGGCATTGAAAAAGGAGGAGTTTCACACGGGAAACTCCTCCTGTAAAAACGGGTTAATAGCAAACGAGTTATTCGATGGTTTCAATGAAGTTAACCAGTTCGAACTGCGGGGGTGTTCCTGCTTCGGTTACGATGTATTCCGCTTCGGGGAAGCGGCGCACCCAGTTGTCGGCAAAGGTTTCAAAGCGAACAAAGTAATGTACATCCAGGCCACCCAGCTGTGGCTGTGCATCCGGATATTTGTGCTGCAACAGGGAGATAAGACCCTCGTGCTTGATGCGCCGGATCATTTCGTCCATTACAGCTCCGGCCCCTTCGTTCTCGTATATCTCACCCAGTTCAGGGTCGGCGTATTCACCGCTTTCCAGCTTATCGAGGCGCCTGCCAATGATGCGAATGTCAAAGTTCTGATAGAAAACACTGGCACCATAGTAGTAGGCAAAGTCATCATACTGGAACTCCTGGTTTCCTATAGGGTCAATGTCAACAAGATACTGAAAATCTTCACGCGACATAGTAAAGATCACGGTGGGATCAAAAGCCCAGCCAACATCCCCGAAGATATACTGTTCAGTCCTTTCTTCGATATACGGAACCATTTCCCAGGTAGTTCCGTTATAGACATATTTATCGATGTTATTGACAGTCTGGCTGCCATCAAAATAGCGGTATTTGATGACTTTTTCTGCATCGGGAAGTGCCAGGGGAAACTTATTTTTAAGAAAGACGGGAATGTATATGCCCGGGGGGTCATTTTCCGAAAAGTTATTGAAATCGGCCACGCTTCCGCCAAACAGATCATAATCTTCCGGAGTCATCTCATAGCCGACATAGGGAACGTTCTCCCGTGTCTCAACAAGGTTCCATGCTCCGTCCAGAAGCTCATAGGTGTCCTCATTCATTACGATATCCCCGTCGAGTTCGTAGTTGTAGATTATCTGCACCTGGTCTTCTTCTTCTGCATCGGGGTAGTTTCTGTCGAGGAAGTCGGGAACATACTGGTAAGCGGGGCTTTCCGGGGTAAAATAACCATTTGGAAAGCCCAGAAAGGCATAATCGTCATCGGTGAGCTCATAGCCAAATCCTGCGTCCCACCAGTCGGGATGCAGCATCAGGTGGTTAAAGGTCACATTGGCAGCGCTTCCAGAACTTAGTGTAACATACCGTCTGGCAAGGATATCGGGGATATGGTCCATTGCGGGAATGGTATCGTTAAAAGCGTTATGGTCGGCAACCACGCCGCCGACTCTGCTGTAATCCGCATCGGTAAGTGTGTATTCAATATTCTCGCTGTGCGGGGGTATGTCCGCGTCCATCTGTTTATAGAGGTCTTCATTGGGATCGCAGGCCTGCAGGATGAAAATCGCGGCCAGGGCCGGGAGAAGGCTTATTTTGCTTAAGTATTTCATAGTGTCAAGTGATTAAGGTTCATAAAATCAGCCTATTAGAATCTGATCCTCAGGGTTGTGGTCCACGATCGTCCCCAGCCATAGTAGACCAGGGCTGTATCGTAATTAAAGGATCGTCCGTCTGTCGCATCGCGGATGGCTTCTGTATTGAAGAGGTTATTGACGTTGGCTATCAAAGTAGCGTTCAGTCCGGCAAATTCAAAGCGATACCTCATATTCAGGTCTACCAGCTGGTAGGATGGCATCTGCCAGGAGTCCGTTCCGCGTGTTTCAAAGTCACCGCGGTCTACCGGGTCGAAATCTGCGAAGAGCCTGTCAAAGTGGTTTACATCAAATCCAAGCCGCAGTCCGTCAAGGACCTCATAACTTATGCCCAGGGCGGCTGTTGTTTGTGCACTGTTTCCAACTCTCAGTCCTCCGGCATACACTTCGATGCTGTCGATGAAAACCTGTTGATCATCAAAGATCTCAGCCGTAAGGTCGTCCTGCCAGTTCCAGTCCCCATAGGAGAACATCGCACGTACTTCCAGTTTGTCGGTCGGACGCAGGGTGGCGTCCATTTCAATGCCCTGGTGAAGTGCATTCAACCCCGTGATATTGGCAATGACGCCTTGCCCAAGGTTTCTTACCAGGGCTCTGTCCAGCCACTCTGTCCGGTAAAGTATGATATTGGCAGCGGCAAGCGGGGTTCGCAAACCGTAACCCACCTCTGTAGAGAATACTCTTTCGTGGCGCACATCTTCATTTACGATGTTCGTATGACCGACAAACGCCCAGCGGAAAAAGGGTGCACGCGTAAAATATCCGGCATTGGCAAAGACGTTATGGCGGTCGGTGATATTATAATTTGCGCCGCCCTTAAAGCTCCAGGCGAAAAAGTCAACCCAGTCGGTCTGTTGCATGGGGTCATCATCGGCGTAGTCAAAATAGTCGGTACGCCGGTAATTGGTTAGCGACCCAGTTGCAGATACAAAAGCAGAATATTCATCCGTTGTGTATTCGGCCTGGGCGAAGAGGCCTCCCCACATGACTTCACCAAGGTCATGATAATTAATTTTATCACCTTCTTTTAACCGTACTGAAGGATCCTGGTTTACATCGCTGAAATCTTCAAAATGGGTGCCTCCGAGGAGGTTTGTAATCTCCTGGTAGTGATATCCCCTGTAATAGCGCAGGTCGACTCCGCCGGTGAGTGTTATGAAGTCATCGTATTCGTGCTGCAAGGTTGACAATACGCCGTACCAGTCGTGGCTGTTGACGGCCATGGCCTTGATGGCTTTGGACCCTGTCTCAGACAGGGCGTTTTCGGCCATCACTGCATCAAAATCCAGCAAGCCGTCGGGTGTCAGCTTTGTTGCATCCGTCGGGAGACCGGTGTCTCTGTTGTATTGAAGCCAGTCATTGCGCTCACCAACGATGCGGCGGCCCCCTCCGGAGGAAATGGATACATAAGCCGCAGTAGACAATGTAGTTTGATCATCGATGGACCAGTAGTGGTTCAATGAGATCTGCGGTTTATGGTACTGGTTGAATGATGCGCTTACCTTTTCCCCGTTCATGACACCGAGGGAGGGATTATAGCGGATCCCGTCCGGGTGGTCGCGATAGGTCTGGATGCGCATCCTGGGCCAGCGCTGGTTGTGCCACTGGGGCGCCCCAAAGGCAGTCAGCGAAAGGGTGTGGTTTCTGTTCACCCTTTTTGATACGTTCAGGAAATAAGACCAGCCTTCAAAGTCCAGGCCTCTTACAAAGCCCTCGCCGGTACGTCTTCCTCCCAGTGCCGTAACAGCCCATCCGTTGTCCAGCATGCCCGTTGAAAGGCTGACTGATTCTTGCCGGTAGCCGTCATGGCCTATGCCATACAATATAGTACCGCCTTTATTGGCATCCGTACTTTGGGTAATGATGTTGATGGTACCGCCCACAGAGCTGATGGCCAGCCGGGAAGCACCAAGACCGCGCTGTACCTGCATGGTTTCGGTCACATCTGACAGGCCTGCCCAGTTCGACCAGTATACCCGTCCGTTTTCCATGTCATTCACAGGCACACCGTTAATGAGTACACCAATGTTGTTGGAGTCGAAACCTCGCATATTGATCCTTCCGTCACCGAATCCACCTCCATCTCGTGTGGCATAAACACTGGGTGTTGATTGCAGCAGTTGCGGGAATTCCTGTGTACCCAGCCTTTCGGTGATTGCTTCGGCTGAAATGTTGGAGATGGCGACCGGTGTCTGCCGGTCACGGGCAAAGGAGGAGACCACCATCACCTCCTGCAGGCCTATGGCAGTGGCTCTCATCACCAGCCTGCCCAGGTCTTTGTCGGAGGTAGCGTCAACCCGGAGCGATTTCTCTTCGTAGCCCATGTAGGAAATTTTCAAGGAATAGATACCCGCTTCCACGCTGATCTCGAAGGCTCCGTCGATATTGGTGGTGGTACCGTAGGATCTGTCAGTCTCCACGTTGACAAGCTCGACCAGGGCAGCCGGCAGGCGATTCCCCTCGTCATCCACAACGCGGCCGGAAACCACAGAAGCGTGAAGCTGAAGTCCGGACAGCAGCATCAGGGCTGCTGCCAGACAAAAACTGATAATAAAAATGGGATTTTTCATAAGGCGTATCCGTTTCACAAAGTTTGAAAACATAGTTTGAGTTGGTCGTTTAAACCTTTAAACAGCCAGTTGCAAGGGAGGTAATTCGCTTGCAACCGGCTGATCGCAGGTATCTGAGCTCCTGGAAAGAGATTACTGAATTTGCAGTTTCTGTGTGTTCATACTATTACCCGAGCTTACCTGTATCACATAGATGCCTGGGGTAAGTGCAGACACATGAAGCTGAACNCTTCCGGAATCATGTCCTGGCTGATCAAGTACCTTCTGGCCCTGGATATTGAAAACCTGTACATTGTCAATGGCACCTTTGCTGCTCTCCAGAAAAACCACGTCGCTGGCCGGGTTAGGATACATACGAAACTCGAGGCTCCCGATATCCGGAACGAGCGTTGGCTCCATAAAGTCCGCCAACATACGCGGCAGCAGCCTGAGATCCTCGAACCTCTGATGGATCACGCCAATGATGTCTTTTGGATCGTCCGGACCTGGCACAGGCTCACCAAAATAGTCCAATAAATCTTCCTCATTAGGCGTGCGTATCATGCCCTCATCTGTGTCGTCGTAGATGTAGTAGGTTTCATTATGGTAAAACGTATCAGGGTTATCTTCTTCGAAAAACACGTTGGCAACATGAACGAGCATTCCCTGGTGTTCAGTGTTCAGATCTGCCAGTGTGATAAGCAGAGGCTGTATTTCATTATTCTGAGAAGACACCTGCCCNGGATCTTCTGTGGGGACAAGCTGGAGCATTTCCTGGAACGCGGTAAGTTCNCCGGTAAAGCCGGTAATTCCNTCATAGAGTTCAAGTTCAGTCTCTACAACACCACCCGGNTCATCAACCAGAATGGCTCCGGTCTCGTCCTGCAGGTAGAACTGTCCCCGGTAGGCCTGCTGTAAATGGGTGACCACCACCTCGCCGGTGATCATGAAGGGCAGGTCACCACCTATTTCCTGGGCTTTAAATGTGGCGATATCAGGCACTTCAATAGCGCCCGGGGCTTCATCTATCATGAATTCATTTATCCACCAGCGGTGGGCAAACTCTCCCTTGTAATTGAATGCCAGGTAGACCACCTCGCCCAGATAATCGCCCAGTGAAACCAATGTTTCTTTTGGATCACCCACACCGATGTTGTCGTCCGACTCATAGATCTCCTGGAAGTGTTCGTGCTCGGGGTTGCCGCTGCCCGTGGAGATCAGCAGGCCACTGTAGTCATAGTCTGTCATGAACTGATTGTTCTCAAAGAAGGTGATCAGCATGCTTTCCTCTTCGGGAAGCTGGATCTGGGGGGTAACCAGCCAACTATCCGCTTCCTCGCCTTGTGAAGTAGCATTATGGAAAGCCCTGTCATCTGCCTGCTCCCAGCCACCGGCGCCGTAAGCAAAATGTGTCCAGTTTTGCGGGGGAAAATCACCGGAGAAATCCTCGACCCAGGGGAATTCTGTCACCATATTGGGGTCAATTTCAACCATTACCAGGTGGTAAACCAGGTCATCGTCGCTCACGGTCACCTGGCCGGTGGAGGTGTGATATCCTTCTTTTGTGGCAGTATAGGGATAGGTCCCGACGAGCACTGCCTCAAAGAAATAGGGGGCTTCCGTTATTGTTTCGCCGTAAAATTCGAGTACAACGTTATCTACTTCATTGTTTTCCTCATCGGTAATGTTGAACTCAACCGAGTAGGAGGTAAGGGTTTCGATATCGGCCCAGTTTCTGGCAGTCATGAAGTCACCTTCGGCACGCGAATTGGGCAGGCCGGTGAGGTTGAGCAGACCTGAGGGGATGGGGTCGCCGATGTAGTCCACGTTAAAGAACGTTGACCTGAATTCACCGACAAAGTCGCCATCCGTAAACTCATACACCTGACCGTTGGCGAAGTTTGTACCCGCATCCACCAGGAACTCCACTTCTTCAATGGTCACCAGCCTTGCCTGGTAGTCCATGAAGTTATTCACAAATTCATCCATGGAGATCACCAGGGGTTCAATCACGTTGCCACTGGATGTGGCTTCACCCGGATCTTCTGTAGGAGTAAACTGCAGCATGTTGCCAAACACACTGAGCGTTCCCTGAATGCCCGTGATACCGTCATAAATTTCGTACTCAGTGGTGATCGTACCGCCCGGATCATCGATGAGGATCCCTGCCGTGCCGTCTTCAATGTATTTGCTGTTACGCCAGTCTTCCTGGTACGTGAGCACGGCTTCTCCGGTCAGCATATAGACGGTCTCGCCGTCGTCTTCCTGATCACGAAGTTCCTGAATCGTCGCTATCTCCACGACATCACGTGAAGTTTCGCCAGCCCATACAAACAAGGGGGCTGCCATCAGCATCACTGATAAAGCAATAGTGCTAATTAGTACAAGTTTTTTCATAATACGTTTGTTTTGGGGTTTTTGAATATATTTTTCTTGAGAAAGACACAACAGGATGCAGGATACTTTCCCGGGAGTTGCTCCCGGGTTGGATTTCCTGCATCAGAGTTTTATACTGTTTATAATAATTTTCGCACATAAAGCAGTTTTTCAATAAATAATAGCCTTTGAAACCATCTCAGCAGCTTCCTTTAGCTGTATGGCCGACTGCACTTTCAGCCCGGATTCATCGATCAGTTCTTTGGCTTCTTTTGCATTCGTTCCCTGCAACCTTATAATAATAGGGATATCAATATCGCCAATATTCTTATAAGCATCTACAATCCCCTGGGCAACCCGGTCGCAACGCACGATCCCGCCGAAGATATTGATAAGGACCACTTTTACATGTTTGTCTTTGAGGATAATGCGAAAAGCCTCTTCCACCCTCCGGGCGCTTGCCGATCCTCCCACATCCAGGAAGTTTGCCGGTTCCCCCCCGCTGAGTTTGATAATATCCATGGTAGCCATAGCCAGCCCTGCTCCATTGACCATGCATCCGACATTCCCATCCAGTTTTATGTAATTCAGGTCAAACTTGCCTGCTTCCACCTCCATGGGATCTTCTTCGAAAATGTCGCGCATCTCAATGATATCGGGATGTCTGAACAAAGCGTTGTTATCGATACTCATTTTGGTATCGACAACTATTATCTGGTTATCTGAGGTTTTAAACAATGGGTTGATTTCTATCAGCGTAGCGTCGTTTTCGTGGTAGGCTTTAACCAGTTTAGGGATAAACCTGAGCATATTCTTGAAAGCATCTCCTTTCAAGCCAAGGTTGAAAGCAATGCGGCGGCATTGAAACGGCTGAATGCCTGCGACCGGATCTATGTCTTCGGTAAAAATCTGATCAGGTGTTTCTTCGGCAACTTCTTCTATGTTCATACCTCCCCGTGGGGAGTATACGATCATGTTGCGTGCAGTCTCTCTGTTAAGCAACATGCTCATGTAAAACTCTGCGGGCTCGCTTTCGCCTGGGTAGTATATGCCCTGCTCTACGAGCACTTTTCGAACCAGTTTTCCCCTGGCCGAGGTTTGGGGGGTAACCAGGCGCATTCCAAGTATGTCGGAGGCATGGTTTTCAACTTCTTTCAGGCTTTTTGCGATCTTAACGCCGCCTGCCTTGCCTCGCCCCCCTGCATGAACCTGTGCTTTAACGGCCCATGTCTCAATGCCTTTTGCCTCGGTTATCTTCCGGGCAGCCGGAATCGCCTCTTTGGCATCTTCAACCAGGATACCCATAGCTGTGGGTACATCATACCGCATTAATAATTGCTTGCCTTGATATTCATGTAAATTCATAAATCATGCTTTATGGATTAAACCAATACTAAATTATGTTTTGATAAGTTTAGAATAAAAGAACAAGAATTGTCTCAAGCAAATATACGCTTATTCTTATTTTGGTATTCACGCCAATGTTAAGTTTTTTTCAACAATACAAAATATTCAGTACCTGTAAGCCGTTCTACAAGAAATTTTCACCAAATAAAAAAAAAGCCTATGAAGCAATCCCGTACAAATGAAGATCAGATCATGAATTATTTGCATTGTTTACGGAAAGAGCCAGGAAAAGGGACAGGTTCCGACAGTTTTATGTTTTTGCACAGCGGTGCTGATTCCCGTTATAATGACGAAAATTGCGGGGATAAGCCCAACAGGAGCGTCGTCGACAATATTCTGAGTTATGCAAGGGCTCTGGATACACTTAAAACAAAGAGCGGAGATGTTTATTTTTTGTTAAGCAACTGATTCAGCCTGTTGCGGTACTTTTTGCGTTGTGTATCATGATCTGAGAAAATTATGTGATAAGCCACGCCTGCACTTTTTCAGGGGTGGCTTTTTCTTTTATGTACCTTTGCAATGCACATGCATGTGTGGGATTACTGGTCATTTTTTCCTCCGTGCGATGCATGTCGTACATTTTAAACACTATTTCTTTTCGTTTTGAGAACATTTAACGACAAATATCTTCGAAAACCTTCGTGGCTGCGCACCAGGCTCACGGAGGCCACAGAATACGGTCAGATAAGCCGCCGGCTGCGATCTGCCAGCCTGCACACCATATGTGAAAGCGGGGCCTGTCCTAACAAAGGCGAATGCTGGGGGCGAGGGACAGCCACTTTTATGATCCTTGGCGACATTTGTACACGAAGCTGCCGGTTTTGCAACGTAACAACAGGTAAGCCCCATGCACCGGATCCCGGTGAGCCCGGAAAAGTTGCCCATACGGTAGCACAGATGGGCGTAAAGCACTGCGTCATCACCAGCGTAGACCGTGATGATCTTGAAGACGGCGGTGCCGGACACTGGGCCGAAACCATTCTGCAAATAAAAAAAAGGGCTCCGCAAACGACGATTGAAGCCCTCATCCCAGACTTTAAGGGGAGGGAATCTGACATTGATAAGATTATCAATGCTGCCCCCGAAGTGATCAGCCATAACCTGGAAACAGTCAGAGAACTCACGGTGCCCGTCAGGGTTTATGCCAGCTACGAAAGAAGCCTGAACGTTTTGAAGTATATAGCCGATAACAGTTCAATACGAACCAAGTCGGGAATTATGCTCGGGTTGGGAGAAACAGGGGAGGAGATTCTTGCAGCCATGGATGATCTCCGCGCTGTAAACTGCCAGGTGATCACAATAGGGCAATATTTACAACCCTCCAAGGACAGCCTGCCGGTTCAGGAGTACATCCACCCGGATGTGTTCGCACGATACGGTAAAATCGCCCTGGAAAAAGGCTTTGTTCACGCAGAGAGTGCCCCCCTTGTAAGATCATCCTACCAGGCTGAAAAACACGTATAATAGCTTTGCCACTCGCCTTCCGGGCCATTTTGACAGAACGATTGGAAACGAAAAACCGCATGAAAAAAGAAAAACACCCTTGCAAAAACGTGCTGCGCAACCTTCCATGCGGGCTTTCCGCCCTGCCGGCCAGGCAACTCATTGTCGCCGTGCTTTTGTTTGTGGCTTTTTCAGCCTCTGCATGGTCAGATGCCCCGGGGTTTGCCGGCCAGATCCTGCCCGGTGCCTGGCAGACAGAATCCTATTTGCACCGGCTCGAAGGCAAGCGCGTGGCTGTTGCTGGAAACCATACCTCAACAATTGGCGGGATGCATCTGGTGGATACACTGCTCGCCTCAGGAATTGATGTCGTGAAGGTGTTCAGTCCGGAACACGGGTTCCGGGGCGAAGCAGCTGCNGGGGAACTGATCGAAAGCAGCTTCGATGAGCAAACCGGACTGCCCATTGTCAGCCTTTATGGCGAAAACAGAAGGCCTTCGGAAAAAGATCTTGAAAATATTGATATTGTGGTCTTTGACATGCAGGATGTGGGTGCCCGCTTTTATACCTACATCTCCACAATGACCTATATCATGGAAGAACTTGCCAGGCTATATATCCCCATAGTGATCCTGGACAGGCCCAATCCCAACGGACATATTGTTGACGGGCCTGTGCTGCAGCCTGAGTACTCCTCCTTTGTGGGCCTGCACCCTGTGCCGGTCCTTCACGGAATGACCGTTGGAGAATATGCCCGCATGATAAGCGGTGAGGGCTGGCTAAATAAAGAGTCTGGTGCACTTGACCTGACCATTATACCCGTACAGAACTACCACAAAGACAAGGAATACATTCTGCCTGTGCCGCCTTCGCCCAATTTGCCCAACATGCAATCGGTATACCTCTATCCCTCGCTTTGTTTTTTTGAAGGCACGGATATCAGCGTCGGAAGGGGAACGCCCTATCCTTTTCAGGTGTTCGGCCATCCGGATCTTGAAGAAAATGTGTATCCCTTTCGCTTTACCCCTGAAAGCGTCAGGGCTGCTCCTGACCCCCCGCATAAGGGAAAAGTATGTAAAGGAACAGATCTCCGGGACAAAGATCCTGAACTCATCAGAAATAGAGGAAAACTCAATCTTGAATTTTTAATCCGGACCTACCAGGATTTCCCGGACAAGGACCGTTTCTTCAACTCCTTCTTCGAGCTCCTGGCGGGCAGTTCTTACCTGCGCCAGCAGATCAAAGCGGGCTACAGTGAGGAAGAGATCCGGGAAACATGGCAGGAAGACCTGGAGTCATTCCGGAAGATACGTGAGAAATACCTGATTTACGAAGAGTAGCTTCCGAACCTGGCCGACAAATACCTGTCCTTGCCGTGAATGTCTTTGTGGATGAGTACATCAACAAAACCTTCTGATACAAAGAGCTGCTCACACTCCTCAGATAGTGCTTCGTTAATTTCCAGAAACATCCTTCCTCCGGGGCGTAAAAGATGAGTTCCTGCACCGGCCAGTTCACGGTAAAACACCAGGGGGTCATCGTCGGGAACAAAAAGCGCATACCCTGGCTCATGATCGAGGACCTGCGGGCTCATCCCGGACTTTTCCGACTCCCTGACGTAAGGGGGGTTGCTGACGATATAATCCCATAAACGGTTTTTCAGCCCGCTGCCATCCCGCATAAAAATATTGCATCTGAAAAAATCGACGGAGGTATTATTATCTGCTGCATTGGACCCGGCCAGTTCCAGGATCATGTCATCGTAGTCACAGGCACTGACGGGATGATCAGGGAGAGCGGCCTTCAGGCTGATGGCAATGCATCCGCTGCCCGTTCCGATATCAAGGAAGCTATGTGTGTACTGCGGCCTTTCTCTGTCTTCATCTGTCATCCTGATAACCAGGTCGACCAGCCCTTCGGTCTCCTGCCTGGGAATTAATACCCCGGGTCTGACACGAAAAAGCAAGCCCCTGAATGCCGCAACACCCGTAACGTATTGCACGGGTTCATGATTGTTAAGACGTTTTTGTGCTTTTATCAGCCTTACCAGGTTGGTTTCAGAGAGGCGCTCATCGGCTTTCAGGACTCTCTGATCGCGAGGCATGTTCAGCACACGCAGGAAGACCTCATCGGCCACAGCAGTGCATTCCCTTTCATCAGAAACAGCCTTGATCCCTTTCTTAAACCAAAGGTAGACGTCGCGTACTTTATTGCTCTTTAAACCAATCATTTGCATAAAGGATACAGGCTATACCGGAATCATAAAGCAAGTCAGCGTATCATTGTACGGCTTCGCGCACGGCTTCCACAAAGGCCTCGATATCTTTTTCGTTTGTATGGTATGCCGTCATCCAGCGTACTTCGTTGCGGGCATTATCCCAAATGTAAAAGAAATACCGTCTTTGCAGTATTTCAATCGCTTTGGCAGGAAGTATGGCGAAAACCGCGTTCGTTTCCACTTTCTGGGTAATGCTTACGGAAGGAATGCCCTTTACTTTTTCTGCCAGTAATCTGGCCATATCGTTTGCCCTGCGTGCATTTTCCAGCCACAGTTCCCCGGTATGCAATGCCTGAAACTGNGCGCTTACATACCGCATTTTGGACATCAGCTGCATAGACTGTTTCCGCGAATATTCGAAGTCTTTTGCAAGATCACTGTTAAAAAAGATCACCGCTTCGGCCGACATGGCACCGTTTTTCGTTGCCCCATACGACAGCACGTCCACCCCGGAAGATCCTGCAAGTTCATTCATCGGCATATTCAGTGCCGCAGCTGCATTTGCAAGCCTTGCACCGTCCATATGAAGATACATGTCGTTCTCGTTGGCGAAGTGTGCAATTTGTTTTATCTCTTCCGGATGATAAACGGTTCCCAGTTCGGTTGCCTGGGTGATGGATATAACCCTGGGTTGGGAGTGATGCTGAAACCCTCTTGAGTGAAGGAAAGGTTTTATCTGCTCTGTGTAAATTTTTCCATCGGCAGATGGGATGGTGTGCAGCTTGCATCCTGTCATTTTCTCCGGGGCCCCGCACTCGTCTTTTTCGAGATGTGCCTTGTCGCTGCATATGATAGAATGGAAGGGCCTTGTTATATGTGCCAGGGAGGCCGCATTTGCCCCTGTACCTGTAAGCATAAAGAAAACCTTCGCATCCTTCCCGAACAGGTCTTTAAGCTTTTGTTCGGCTTCCAGCGTATGGACATCATCTCCGTATCCAACGGTATCGCCCTCATTGACCTGAAGCATGGCCTGAAGGACAGCTTTATGCACAGGGGCATTGTTGTCGCTGGCAAAACTTTTGAATGCTGTCTTCATGTGTTTATATTTTTTCAACTAATTGTTATTGAGGTGTTTATGTTCTTGTCAAAAGTTCATGGGTTGTGTTGCAACTGTAAAAATGTCAAAATGTCGAAATGTCCCAATAATCATCCTCCTGTGTGTCAAAAATCCTGTTCCCGAATGGCCGGGATTTACAACATTGGGGTTTGGCTTCGCCGGGCTCGCAAGTGCTGGTTCATCGATGCAGCCTGGGTACTGCGCCCGTTGATCCGTGGATGCCACGATTTATTTCGCAATAAACCGGGGGATATCCCCTGGCAGCCTTGTAAGCAGCTGATAGTTCAGCTGGTCACTCATTTCGCAGAAGGAAGAAATACTGATGCTGAGGCGTTTCTGTTTGCCAATGATCACCACTTCGTCTCCCCGCTCCACGTTAGGGATGTCGGTCACATTCACTGTCATGGTATTCATGGTAACAGTACCAATCACTGGTACCCTTCTGCCTTTTATCAGAACGCGGCCCGTATTACTCAGGGCGCGGCTGAATCCGTTTGCATATCCTACCGGAATGATGGCAATTTTGAGCTTCTTGTTGGCAAGGAAGGAGCTGCCATACCCGACAAATTCGCCGGGTTCAACTGTTTTCACAACCATCACCTTGGACTTCCAGGAAAGCATACGGCGCAGGGGGTTTGTCTCTTTTGTATCCCTGCGAAAACGAAACATGTGGGTTTCCGGACTGGGCCAGAATCCGTACTGTGATATTCCAAATCGCACCATATCCATGATGGTATTCGGATAGGTCAGTGCTGCAGCAGAGCAGGCTGTGTGGCGCAGGGTGGGGTGGAGGCCGTGGCGCGTAAAATAGCGGCTGAACTTCCTGAACAGTGTGATCTGGTTTTTGATGCGCAGATAGTTAGCCAGGCTTTCAGCGCCTGCATAATGGGTGCAAAGGCCTTGAAAAACAAAATGATCGCTTTCTCTTTTCATAAAATCAACCAGCTCCGGCACCTGCTCATACATAAATCCAGTCCTGTTAAAGCCTGTTTCCACCTCTATGTGGATTATCGCCTTCTTCCGAAGCATCCTGGCTGTCTCGATAGCTTTCTCAAAACGGCCCATGTCAAAAACAAAGAACTCGATATCGTTGGTGATCGCCCATTCTATTTCGGCATCATCCAGCAGCCCCATGATCATGATCTTATTTCCGGGCGACATTACCTTCAGAACATCGTTGGCCTCTTTGGCAGAGAAAACCGAAAAATGCTGTATGCCGGCTTCCTCGGCAAGAGGAACCACATTCTCAACACCGTGTCCATATGCATTGCCCTTTACCACTGAAGAGAAGATCACATCTTTGCCGATGATCTTCTTCAGGTACTTGATGTTATTCATATATGCCTTCCGGCTGATTTCAATATATGAGGTGTTGAACATGCTACTTGAGGTTTACAATTTGATCTGCGATATGATAAAACATGCTTATACCGGTTTCCAGGATCTCATCCGGAAAGTCATAGTCATGGTTATGCAGGCTGGGATGATCAACACCTGCTCCTATGCCAAAAAGTGCTCCCTTTTTCGCTCCTGTAAAATGGCCAAAATCTTCTGACCAGCGAAAGGGCTCTTCTATCACTTCTGTCTGCACACCCGCCCTTTCCATGGCTTCAAAAACAAATTCACTGGCGTCGGGATGATTGCTGGTAGCCGGAAATTCTTCCGTGTAGCTTATCTCAATCCCGATATCATGTGTTTCTGACAATTCGTGCGCCAGATCGCGGGCTTTTTGGTTCAGTATGGCCATGTCGTCGTCGCGATAGGTTCTGAGGGTGGCCATCACCACGCCTTTTCCCGGGTTGGTGCCAAAAGCCACTTCACCCAGCCGGGCATGAATGATGGTAAGCAATACAAAGTCTTTGTAGTGTTTTTTCTGTTTTGGGATGTCCATCAGTCCGCTGATCAGTGCCGTCATCATATGCACCGGGCTGTTCCCCTGCTCCGGGTGGGCGGCATGCGAAGATCTGCCTTTTAGCCGTATGATCATACCTTTGGAAGCCGCCGCAAAGGGACCCTTTTTCATGATGACCGCCTTTTTACCGAACCCTGGCAAATTATGCAATGCAAAGGCATAATCGGGTTTTATCTCCTCAAACTTATCGTCTTCAATAACTTTGGCTGCCCCCTGGCCGTTTTCTTCTTCGGGCTGATACAGCAACACAAGCTTCCCTTTCCGGGGCCTGCGTTCGCGCAGTATCATGGCAAAGCCACCAAGGATGGCCATATGGCCGTCGTGGCCGCATTTATGGGACACACCGGGATTTTCACTCTTGTAGTCAAAGGTATTTATCTCATCTATCGGCAGGGCATCCAGGTCGGCCCGGAAAAGCAGGTCAGGACCGGGTTTGCCGGAATCAAAAACGGCAGCAAGGCCGTGGCCTCCCAGGCCTTCAATGATACGGTCAGGNTTTTGCTNCTCCAGCCATTCCCTGATGCGTGCAGCTGTCTGTTTTTCCCTGCCTGAAAGCTCCGGGTGCNGATGGAGCAATTTTCTTAATTCTGTAGCCTTATCAAGTATTTCCCTGGTGATAACCGTGCTCATAAGAATTTTTTTTCAAAGGTATTGATTTTCTGGTTTCCGCAAACGCAAGAAAGCATGCATTGACGACCGGAAAACAAGAGTTATGGTAAAGATTTTGGTAAAGATTATGATAAAGAAAAAAAACCGTCCGGGCGGAGGTAATGCATGCTTGTTACCTTTTGTTGGAGCCGGGCTGCGTTGGGAGGGAATTTTATTCCGGCAGGATCACTCCGGGAACCTTACTTTTATGGACTCAGCAATTTCCAGCGCCGTGGTAATCGTGCTCAAGTCGGTAAACAGCCTGCCGTCTTTCCCCGACCAGTGGCTGTGTCCTATGGCCTTCATTTCGTATTCGTACTTCCCATCTTCAAGGTCAATAAAAGCTTCATATACGATAGCCGGCTGGCTGGATGTCATGTAATGCTCATCGTCCGGAAACTTGTTGTTGGTCCAGTATTCGTTCCAGTTCCACGACTGGTTGATCTCAAACAGCAGCCTGAATTTGTGATTCACATCAGCAGGCGTATGGCTTTGGAGCAC
>SL_5KL_010_SEDDRAFT_10000388_pt1 | contig 28105 bp, 29 predicted proteins | sample SodLakKL_010_SED_FD_9118 | JGI IMG/M metagenome (IMG submission 9118) | reverse complement strand
CGTTGGACCTATGCCCTGCCCCGGCGTTCTGCCACGTATGTGGTCTCCTTCTCTCCCGATGGTTCGACGGTGGTTACCGGCGGGCATGGGGGCAGAGTGCAACTGCGAGGTACCCGCACGGGCAATGTGCTGGAAGAGCTGGAAGGCCACTCCGGCGCCGTATGGGGAGCCGCGTTCCTTGCCGCTGGCGAATACCTTGTCACGACCGATACAAACGGCGAGATGCGCCTGTGGAGGTTGGAACGGTAGCGTGGCAGCCTGTCTGCGCGCGCCATCCCTGATGTGTAGCGGCGCAGCTTGTCTGCGCCGATGACGGAAGGGACCAGCCCCGACCAACGTCGGAGTCGAGCTCCGACGCTACAAACCGGGGTGTAGTGTCATATCTTGTATGCGACGGCGTGCTTCAACCGAACGTCGGAGATGAGCTTCGGCCAAACGTCGGATATAAACTCCGACGCTACACCTGGAGGGGTTGGGAACGCTGGTTGCTCCTGGATTGTAGCGTGGCAGCTTGTCTGCCACGGCGGTTGCCATCGTGTAGGACTTCGCAGATACATCACCCATGACGGTGCTGCTATCAATGATGTATGCTGAAGCGGTGGTGGTTGCGATGAAGAGGCGAACTCAAATCTATCTGAATGCCGACCAGGACAGACAGCTGACATACCTGGCCCGCGCTCGCCGCTGCTCGAAGTCGCAGCTCATCCGGGAGAGCATAGCACGCTACTTACGCCAAGAAATCAGCGTTGCAGACGATCCTGCGTTGAAGATCCTGGGCGTTGCCGGAAAGGGCGGGCTCCATGAACTCTCCGAGCGCCACGACGACGTTGTGACCCAGGCCGTTCAGGATGAAACCGCGGACTAGCTGCGCCAAGGGCCCAGCACGTACTCAGGTGTTCGTGGACACGAGCGGTTGGATTGCCCTGGCTGTTGAGGATGATGTACATCACGAGGAAGTGGCAGCGCTGTACGCACAGCTCCTGAAGCGTCATCTCCTTGTCACCACGAACTTGGTGGTTGCCGAGACCCATATCACGCTCAGACGCCGTGTAGGCCACCGCGCAGCGATTTCCTTCGTGGAGCTCGTGGAGGTAAGCCCGCGTATCCAGAGGGTGTTCTCCACGGACGAGGTCGAGAACGAAGCGTTATCGATCCTTAGGGAGTGCGCCGATCAGTCGTTCAGCTACACAGACGCAGTGAGCTTCGTCGTAATGAGAAACCTCAGGATCGCGCAGGCGCTCGCCTTTGACGCACATTTCCGAACGATGGGGTTCGAGCTCCTTCCTTAGAGTTCCTAGCCCCGCGCCGAAGTCTCTTTGGGACAGTCCCAGTCCACCGTTTTGCCACCACCGAGACCGAAGGCGAGATGCGCCTGTGGCGCCTCGATCGGTAGCAGCGCAGCTTGCCCGCACACCCACCACCCCTGAACTGTAGCGGCTTGCCTACGACGTTCATGGCGGGCCCCACCATGCCGTGACAGGGAGCAGGGTCGGTCATTGATAGAAGCATGCACGACGCCCTAATATGGGGACATGGCTACCGTATATCCGCGGACACTACCTGTAGTGCTCTGGCCGGGAGAAGATGGCTGGGTCGTAGTTGACTGTCCGGTAATCCCTGGGTGTATGAGCCAGGGTGAGACCAGAAAAGAGGCGCTGCAGAACATCCGGGAGGCAATCGACCTCTGCCTCGAGACCCAAGAAGAGGAAGGTTGGAAGGTGCCAGAGCGGCATGATCTAGATCCAGCTTGAGCTCTCAAGGAACGAGATTGAAGTCCATTCCTGCCTGGGCGAAATGCTGGTCCTGCGTAACGATTGTCTTTATGCGGAGCTCCTCCATCACCACCATGCTCGTGAGATCGGTGAACGATATCTGGGGTTTATCCTGAAGTGAGAGTCTTAGGTCCTTGGCCTTGCCGAACCGCTCAGACGTAATGTGCTCCAGGCAAAGATATCCCTCTTGAACAGCCTTGTTCAGCATCTGTAGTGCGCGACAAGCTTGCGAGACAGGCACCCTCCGGAAGAGCAAGGTAATGGTCTCATCGAGAACGTAGTCCGTGGTGTAGGCCGTTTGTTCCTCATCGCGCAGCTTGTGGTAGAAGGCCCTGAGTTCGCTGTGACGAGGCTCTCTGCGGTTGTAGAGCACAATCCAGCCCCAAGTGTCTATGAAGAGCTTCACCGCTGGTTTCCGTATAGGTCCCGGTCGAGCTCTTGGGAGAAGGGCTCGACATCCGCCATCCCGATGAACTCCGAGAGAGGATCTCCCTTGGGATCACGTTGGTCCGGGGCTCCCGAAGGCTTTCCTCGCCGTTCCCTGGCCAGGAGATAGCCGACGAAGTCCAAGACCTCTCGTACACGGTCCTCGGGGAGCCTGTCGAGCTGTTCGATAAGCTTGTCTTTCAGTGCCTGTGCGGCCATGCCCGCTCACCTCAACATATTGTGACAATTAGAACGAGCATGGGCAAGCTTACGCAGCGCATGTCAAGGTGATAAGGAGGTGCCTACCGGGAAAACGCAGACAACCGGGCTAGCGGCGTGCGGTAGTGAGCTCGGTGCGGAGTCGCTGGCCTGTGTCAGTGCTGTGGGTAGTTCCCGGCCGGAGCATGGTGTGGAGGTTGCCGCCCCCGTCGTCGGCATAGCGGGGCACCAAATGGATATGGAGGTGCGGCACCCCTTGGCCGGCTTCGCGGCCGTCGTTGACCCCGAGGGTGACGCCGGGCGCTTCCAGGACTGCGCGCTGGGCGCTGCTCACCTTGGCCGCCGCCGCAAATAGCGGGCCGGCAAGGTCGGCGGGAAGGTCGGCGAGCCGTTCCACGTGCGGCTTCGGGATTACCAGGGTGTGACCGTCGGCGAGCGGATGTGCGTCCAGGAAGGCAAGCACATGTTCGTCTTCGTAGACGACCTGCGTTTCCAGTTCTCTAGCGGCTATTCGGCAAAAAGGACAGTTGCCCATTGCTACACCTCCTTGTGATCGCACGGCATAGAAAGGGGCAGTCCCCGGAGGTCAACCACGGGGACTGTCCCCTTTGATGCGGGCGTACTTGCGGCGGCCCGCGCGGATCACCGTTCCCGGGGAGGCGGGGACCTGATCCTTTGGTGAGCTCACGCGGCGGCCGGCGACCTCCACGCCGCCCTGTTCCACCAGCCTGCGGGCCTGGGAGCGGGAGGGGGCGAGCTCAGCGGCCATAAGAAGGTCGACCACGTTGGCCATCCCGGCGTCGTCGAGGAGGGCGGGATCCACCTGCACCTCGGGCATCTCTTCGGGGGATTGTTGGTCCTCGATCACCCGCTCGAAGTGCGCGCGGGCGGAATCGGCCGCCGGGGCACCTTGGAAGGAGGCGACCAACGTCCAAGCCAATCTCTTCTTGGCCTCCTTGGGGTGAAGGGCGGCCAGTTCATCCCAAGAAAGGTCGGTGAGGAGCCTTGTGTAATCGGCCATCAGCGTGTCGGGAATTGACATCACCTTCCCGAACTGTTCCTCGGGCGGCTCGTCGATACCGATGTAGTTTCCGCGGGACTGGGACATGGACATCTGCCCGTCCGGACCGAGGAGGAGGGGCATGGTGACGACCGCCTGGGGGGCTTGGTCGTAGGCTTCCTGGATGTCGCGGGCGATGAGCAGGTTCACCCGTTGGTCCGAGCCGCCGAGTTCCACGTCGGCCCGGATGGCCACCGAGTCGTAGGCCTGGGCCAGAGGGTACAGAAACTCCATGATGGTGATCGGGATGCCGGACTGGTAGCGGCGGTGGAAGTCCTCGCGCTCCAGCATGCGGGCGACGGTGTACTTGGCCGACAGGACGATGACATCCTCCAGGGAGAGCTTTCCCAGCCATTCGGAGTTGTAGAGGACTTCTGTGTGCTCTGGGTCAAGGATGCGGAACGCCTGCTCCCGGTAAGTGGCCATGTTGCGGGCGATATCTTCGGGGGTCATGGGGTCCCGGGTTCGGGCTTTGCCCGAAGGATCACCCACGCGACGGGTGAAGTCGCCCACGACCAGCGCTGCCGTGTGCCCCAGGTCCTGGAATTGCCGCAGTTTGCGCAGGACGACCGCATGGCCGTACGTTAGATGGGGTGCGGACGGGTCGATCCCCAGCTTCACCCGCAGCGGCTTGTGTTCACGCAGCGAGCGCTCCAGCTTGGCCGTGAGCTCATCCCGCGGGACGACCACTTCGGTCTCCTGTTCGATCACCTCTAGCTGCCGTGCGACTTCGGCCTTGATCTCCATCAGACCACCACCGTGGACACTGCCCGGTCCCCTTCGTCCACCCTGATCAGGCGCACCCCGCGGGCGTAGCGGGACAGGATGCTCACTTGGTCTGACTGGAACCGGATCACCTGTCCGGCCTGGGTGGAAACGAGAACCTCGGCCCCCTCGCCGACGAGCTCCATGGAGACAAGCGGCCCGGTGCGCTTGTCCAGTTTGATCCCGATGACCCCTTTTCCGCCGCGCCTCTGAGGGCTGAGTTCGGCGGGATCAAGGCGCTTTCCGTAGCCGTTTTCGCTAACCAGTAGGAGCTTGTACTCCTCGCTCAGGTCTGGCGGCAGGCATACTGTGGCCACCACCGCATCGCTCTCCACCAAGCGCATCCCCCGCACGCCCTTGGAGGGACGGCGGGTGAGCCGCACCTGTGACTCCTCGAAGCGGATGACCTGCCCTCCGGCACTGGCCAGGATAAGTTGGCCTTCTCCACTGGTGATGTGCGCGCCCACCAGGCGATCCTCTTCGGAGATGTTATAGGCGAGGATTCCTTTGGAATGAGCGTTGGCGTAATCGGCGAGGACGTTACGGTTCACCACACCGTTTCTTGTGGCCAGAAGGCCGCAGTCCCTCTGGAAGTCGTCCACGGCCAACACGGAGCGTATCTCCTCGTCTTGGTCCATTTCTAAGAAGTGCCGCAGGTTCTTTCCTACGCCGGCCCGCTGGCCCACCGTCAACCGCGCTGCCGGAAGCTTGAATACCCGCGCCCGGTCGGTGAACACAAGGAGATCCTGGTGGGTGTTGGCGTAGAGCATCTCCTGGAGCGAATCGGAGTCCTTGGTACGGATGCCTCTGACTCCCTTGCCTCCACGGCCCTGCACGCGGAACTCCTCGCAGTCGCTTGCGTTGACATAGCCGCGGCCGGTGATACAGAGAAAGATGTCCCGCTTGGGTTCCTCGAAGTCCTCCGCGCTCAGGTCATCCGCCTCGCTGATGAGGGTAGTGCGCCGCTCATCGCCGTACTTGTCGGCGATCTCTTCTAGCTCCTGGCGGATCACGCCGTCCAGCTTGGCCGGATCGGCGAGGATAGCTTCGTACTCGGCGATCTTCCCCCGCAGCTCCTTCAGTTCTTCATCGATCTTGTGCCGTTCCATCTTGGTGAGTTGCGACAGGCGCATGCGCAGTACAGCTTCCGCTTGCTTGTCGGTGAGGCCGATCTCCGCCGACAGTAGTGCCAGGGCTTCGTCGGGGTTGCCCGACGAGCGGATGATCTCGATGACCTCGTCCATGCGGTCCAGCGCAGCCTGGAAACCTTCCAGGATGTGGGCCCGGTCGCGGGCCATCTGCAGCCGGTATTCGGTTCTCCGCTTGACCACCGCGCGGCGGAAGGAGAGGAACGCCTTGAGCATCTGGGGGAGGGACAGCGTCTTGGGGCTGCCTCCCTGGATGACCAAAAAGTGGCAGGAGTAGGTGCGCTCCAGAGCGGTGAGTTTGAGCAGCCTCTGCAACACCCGTCGGGGCGTGGCATCGCGTTTGAGTTCCACTACGACCCGCAGGCCTTCGCGGTCGGACTCATCGCGTAGGTCGGACACGCCTTCCAGCTCGCCCGACTTCACCTTGGCGGCGATGGACTCGAGGATGGTGGATTTGCGAACGTGATAGGGAATCTCGGTGATTACGATGCGATCGTCCTCGAGAAACGCCCGCGCCCGCACCCGGAGCTTTCCTTCGCCGGTACGGTAGGCTTCCTTGATTCCGTCCGAGCCCACGAGGAAACCCCCGGTGGGAAAATCTGGGCCCGGAACGAACTGCATCAGCTCCTCGGCGGTCGCTTCGGGGTTCTCCAGGAGGTGAAGCGTGGCGCCTATGATCTCGCGTAGGTTGTGCGGGGGAATCTGGGTGGTCATCCCCACGGATATTCCCCAGGCGCCGTTCACGAGCGGATGGGGGAAGCGGACAGGCATTACCTCTGGTTCCTGCGCCGAGTCGTCGAAGTTGGGCATGAAGTCGACCGTGTGCTCGTTCAGCTCCTCCAAGAATTCCATGGCGATCGGCGCCAGGCGGGCCTCGGTGTAGCGCATGGCCGCCGGGGAGTCACCGTCGATGGAGCCGAAGTTGCCTTGGCCGTCCACCAGGGGATAGCGGGTGGTGTAGGTCTGGGCCATGCCGGCCATCGCGTCGTACACGGCCAGGTCGCCGTGAGGGTGATACCGGCCCATGGTGTCGCCCACGATGCGGGCGGACTTGCGGTAAGGTTTTCCGGGTTGCAGCCCAAGCCCGCGCATCGCGTACAGGATGCGGCGCTGCACGGGCTTCAGTCCATCACGCACGTCGGGGATTGCCCGTCCGCGGATCACCGAGATGGCGTAATCGATGTACGACTGCTCCATCTCGTCTTCGATGAATGCGGAATGCACTCGTTCCACGAGTTGTTACCTCCCGAGAGCAGATGGTACGCTTTGGTTGGTCGAAACGCAAGCTTTTTCTGTCCCTGACAGTGTTATGGAAGGGGCAGGCCCCGTCCGACGCCTATGGGACCTGTCCCCTTATACTCCACCATGCGGCATGGGATCGTGGCCGGGGCGCTCATTCTGTTGGGTGTGGGGTTGTGTGCCGCTTTGCTTGCCCTTGCTGGACCGGCCGCTGTCTGGGAACAGCTGCGCAGGCTTGGGGCGTGGGGGTTCGTGGCCATGCTCACCGTGGAGCTGGTTGCTGTGGGGTTCTGGGTGGCCGCGTGGGGGGTACTCCTCCGGGCGCAGGGGGCGGCTTCTCCGTGGTCGACCATCACCGGGGCGGCGGTGGCTGGGTTCGCCGTCTCCTATATCACACCCGTAGCCTACCTGGGGGGAGAGCCGGTGCGGGCCTGGCTGGCCGGTCGCAGCGCGGGCAAGCCTATGACCACCGTGTACGCCACGATCATGGTCGACCGCTTGGTGGGAGGGCTGAGCCTGGTGACGTTCGCCGTGCTGGGGGGAGCGCTGGCCCTGACAGGGCCGTACCTGCCTACGGTGGCCAAGGCCCAGGTGGGAGCGGGGCTGTTCGTTGTTGCTGTGGCAGTGGGCTTGGGGGTGCTCAGCTTTGCCCGGAACTATCATTGGTTGAGCCGCATCCTGGGGTTCGTGAGCCGCCGGCAGCCGCGCCGGCGGGTGCTGGCCAAGGCGGTGACGCTCACCCAGCAGACCGAAGAGGATATCCACGCGGCGTTCAACCGCTACCTCCCCTATACCGTGTTGGCTCTTGCCTGCCAGTTGGTGAGCTTCTTGTGTACCTACGTCCGACCGCTTCTTTTCTTCTGGTTCACCCAAGGGACGTGGTTTTCGGTGACCGAGCTGGCCGTCTACTTCAACCTGAACGCCGTCCTCACCACTGTGCTCTGGATGACCCCGGCGGGGATAGGCACGGCGGAAGGGGGGCGGGTGGGGATCTTGCACCTTGTGGGCATCGGTGCGGACGGAGCAGTGGCCTTCTCCCTGGTCGTAAGGGCCCTCGAACTCACGGTGGTCGCGCTGGGCCTGGGGTATCTCGTGCGGCGCGGGCTTGCGCACCTCCTACGGGGTAAGCTGACTGGCGATGGCTGACAAAGGCGCGCGCGGACAATGGCTGGGGACGGTGCGCGGGGCGTTGGAGCTCGGGGCGCCGTATTTCTACAGCGGTCTCTTGAGGCCGATCATGCCCTGGGTGTTCGCCCGTCGCTATCGGAGGCCGGACCCTTGGAACTACGCGGACAGTCCCTACGAGCGCCGCAAGTATGCGCTGAAGCTGGAACTGCTCCACCGGGCGAACGGGAAGCGTCCGTACGGGCGCGTGTTGGAACTGGGCTGCGGGGAGGGCGAGTTCACCCGGTTGTTGGCCGAGGGAGAAGTTGGGGAGAGTATTGTAGGGGTCGATGTTGTGCCTGCCGCCCTTGACCGGGCCCGGCGGCGACTGGCGGCCTTCCCCCAGGTGAGCCTGATACAGGAAAACTTGGCGCACGGTCTTCCGCGCGGTCCGTTCGATCTCATCCTGGCCTCGGAGATCGTCTACTATCTGGGCATCCCGCGACGGGTGGCGGTGTTTGCCGGTCGGGTTGTGGAAAACCTTGCCCCCGGAGGGTGTGTGCTGCTTGTGAGCGCCTGGCCGGCGGCGCGGGTCTTGCACCGTCCTTTCTCCCGCCGCAGGGAACTGTCCCTGGCAGTGGAGCACGTGGAGCGTGACCCGTATAGGCCGTACCTGATCCAGGTGCTCCGGAAAGAACACGCATAGCAGCGTTGGTGCTTGTCGCCAACGTTGAGCGGTTTAGACGCCACAACGTGATTGCTAGCGTTGGGTGATGGTGATCCCGATGGTGAGGCGGTCCAGCGAGAGTTCCAGCGATAGATTCCACGCCTCAAGGTCCAGCCCGGAGCCTTTCCAGCGGGATCCGTTATCCGTGTGGTGGAAGGCCGCTGCTTCGCCCGGGGTCGGGCTGAACGCCACCGCCCCGCTTATGCTTAGCGCACCAAGATCGCGGGAAAAGCCAAGCTCCTGCCTGTAGAGCCCGTCGGCAGTGAGCACGGAAGTGCTGGATAGCCCCCACGAGTCGTGCGTGGTGCTGAGGGCCAACGTGGTGGTGGAAAACCCTGTGTCGGGGCCGAATAGAAAGCTCGTCGAGCATTCGCCGGAGATGCTCATCGCGCTACCCGAAACGGCGAGCGCCATCGCTACCACGCACAGTATTGTCAACTTTCGCATGACATGCCTCCCACTCGATCATAACACAGACCGGGCTTCCGGGGAAGGGGGGTGGGGGAGGAGCGAACCCTCCCCCTCATCGGCGCAGCCGATTGCAAAGCGGCATTCGGTTGTTGCTGACCAGTCTTACTTAGAACGTGAACTTCCAGCCGAAGCTCACCGTATGATCTGCCCCGATGGCGTCAAGGGACGTGGATGTCAGAAGCGATAGGGAGGGCATCACCGGGACCTCCGCGGATAGCTCCACGCGCGTCACCCCGAACAAGCTCCCTTCTGGTTGGAAGAACACGGCCGCATCGAACGTGAGGTAGTCTCCGCAGCAGCCGGGCATGCACACCCCCAGCTTGACGTATTCGAACTCCTCTCCGCGGAAGATATCCTTCTCCAGTTCGGCCTCCACGGCGTCCACGTCCAGAGCCGTGAGGAACTCGATATAGCTGCACCTTCCTAACTCGGAGCGGAGCTTCCACCCGTGGATCTCAATGCCGCGAAAGCGGAATTCTTCTTCTTCCCACAATACGTCGGCGAACAAGGTCACGCATACGTCCGGGAACCCCACGAACCTGGGGGTGAGGCTGACCACCTTGCTGTCCACCGTGAACTTGACCATCAGGTCGAAGGTTGTGCCCCAGAAAAGCGGGGTGAGGGTGCGGGTCTCGACGATGATATGATCGAATCCCGACTTGGAGAAGGAAAGCTCGACGTCGTGGGTGAGTCCACAGCACAGGCTCAGGTCCGTGAAGGTGAGCAGGGCTCTCTTGAACGAGATGCCCAGACAGCAATCGGCGAACCATCCCGTGAGCGACATGTGCTCCGTGCGGCCGGTCAGGTGAAACAGGGTATAGCTCTCTGTTTGTGGCTGGCAGCAGGGCCATTCGTAGTCGGGTGCGTATGGGAAGGCATAGTGGGTAAATCCAGCGATCAACTCAGCCCCCAGGAAGCTCAGGGCGGCCTCTCCCTCCGCCCACATGTACGCAGGCGGCTCGAGGGTCACCGATTCTGTCTGTACCTCACATTCATCGGGAAAAGATACCACCACCGTTTCGCTGAGCGCGGGGTTGAAATGTATGGCGCCGTCTACGCTGATCGGACCCATCATGCCGGATATCCCTAGCGCCTGGTCGACGAACCCTTGCTCGGTGAAGGTGGAGTGGCTGCTGACGGTCCAGTTGGGGGTAATGCGATAGTCGATGGTAAGCTGCGTGTACTCCAGTGCCGGCGGAGGGGGGATCAGGGTGAGACCTGCCTCCCATGAGCCGGAGATGGCCGCCCAGCAGGAGAAGCCCAGTGTACATAGCGCCGCGAGAACAACAATCGGCTTCTTCATGTGTCCGTATTCCTCCTCGCTGACACGGTACCCTTTGGGCGTTCGGGCGTGCGATGGACTAGGTCCGTGTAACGGGGAGGCTGGGTCCGTAATCCTCATTACACTTGCCGGCGGGTGGTTGACACGCGCGCACGGCCGATTAAGCTAACGCGTTGGGGCGTTGTCTGCCTGCCTTGATACCCGGCTGGGTGTGCATATGCGGCGGACCCCCGCCGTGCAGGCTGGGACAAAACCGGACATAGTGGAGGACGTAGTATGGCTGGTGGTGCTATGAACAGGGTGCGGAACATCGGGATCGCCGCGCATATCGACGCGGGCAAGACTACTGTGACTGAGCGCATCCTGTTTTTCACCGGCAAGAGCCACAAGCTAGGCGAGGTGCACCATGGCCGGGCGGTGATGGACTGGATGCCTCAAGAGAGAGAGCGGGGAATCACCATCACGTCGGCGGCCACCACAGCCTACTGGAAGGATCACCGGATCAACGTCATCGACACCCCTGGGCACGTCGATTTCACCGCCGAGGTGGAGCGCAGCCTGCGGGTGGTGGACGGGACTGTGGCACTGTTTTGCGCCGTGTCCGGTGTGCAACCCCAGTCGGAGGCAGTTTGGCGGCAGGCTGAGCGCTACCGCGTTCCCAGGATCGCATTCATCAACAAGATGGACCGCACCGGAGCAGACTTCTGGGCGGCGTTGGGCGAGATCAGAAGCGAGCTTGGGGCCAACGCGGTACCGCTTGTCCTTCCCATCGGGGCGGAGCAGGAGTTCCGCGGCCTGGTGGACTTGCTCGACATGCATGCCATCTTGTATGAGGAAACCGCAGCCGGTGTCGAACTCCGACAGACGCCGATCCCCGATGAGCTGAAGGACGAGGCGGCACGTGAACGGGAGAAACTCATCGAACGGGCGAGCGAACAAGACGACAGTCTGCTGGAGCTGTTCATGGAAGGGCGCGAGCCCACGCGGGGTGAACTCCGCAACGGCCTACGGGCGGCCACCATCGCCGGACGGCTGGTGCCCGTGCTCTGCGGTTCCGCCTTTCGCAATAAGGGAGTACGCCGCCTTCTGGACGCGGTGGTCGATTTCCTGCCCTCCCCGGTTGATGCTCCTCCCATCCACGGCCGGTGGGAAGGGGCTGAAGTTGTGCGGGGCCCGGACCCGGAAGGCCCTCTGGCAGGCCTGGTGTTCAAGGTTCAGGCCGACCGCCACGTGGGGAAGCTCTCCTTTGTCCGTGTGTACTCGGGGGTACTGAAAGTCGGGGAAACCGTGGAGCTGGGAGGTCGGGACAAACAACAGCGCGTGGCACGGCTGTTCGAAGTACACGCCAACCGCCGCGAACCGGTGGAGGAGCTCAGCGCAGGCGAGGTGGGCGCCGCAGTCGGCCTTTCCGACGCGCTCACCGGCGACACGGTGTGCGACCCCGAGCACCCGGTGATCCTTGAGGCGATGGAGTTTCCCGCGCCGGTAATCGACCTTGCTCTCATCCCCAACAGCCGGCGTGATGCCGATCGTTTGGGCGAGGCGCTGGCGCATCTTGTGGGTGAAGATCCCACGTTTGTGGCGCAGGCTGATCCGGAATCGGGGCAGGTTGTGGTGTCGGGGATGGGCGAGCTGCACTTGGAAATTATCGTGGATCGCCTCCAGCGCGAATTCGACGTAGGGGTAACTCCAGGACGGCCGCAGGTCGCTTATCGGGAGACGGCAACCGCTGAGGTGGAGTACGAACATCGACACGTGAAGCAGACCGGAGGCCGCGGTCAGTATGCACACGTTGTGTTGCGCCTGCAGCCGGGAGAGCCGGGGTCGGGTCTGCAGTTTGAGGAGAAGGTGTCCGGCGGCAGGATCCCCCGGGAGTTCATCCCGGCGGTGCGCCGTGGTGTGGTGGAGGCCACCGTAGAGGGGCCGTACGCGGGCTACCCGGTGGTGGATGTGGAGGTGACGCTGCTGGACGGGTCCGCCCACGAAGTGGACTCCTCCGAGCAGGCGTTTCGCACTTGTGGGGCGGCGGCGTTTCGCGAGGCGCTGCGGCGGGCTGGGCCGCGGGTGTTGGAACCGTACATGTCGGTTGAGGTGACTGTCCCCGAAGAGCAAACGGGGTCGGTGATGGGCGATCTTGCCTCCCGACGGGGACAGATCCTGGGGGTGGAGCAAAAGGGCGGCCTTCAGGTTCTACGAGCCAAGGTGCCGCTTGCGGAGATGTTCGGCTACTCCACGGAACTGCGCAGCATGACCAGCGGCCGCGGTACGTTCACCATGCACTTCGAGCGCTACGAGTTGGTCCCCCACGAACTCGCGGAGCATCTAAGGGCTGCTTCCGCGGAGGTGCGGTGACGCACGCGGCGCCATCCGGTGGCTAGTCCTCTTCTTCGCTCGGGGGGACCGTCAGCACAGGGCACGACGAAGCGCGCACGATCCTCTCGGCGACAGAGCCAAACACGAACATGCGCCAGGCTGACGCGCCGCGGGTGGCTGTGATGATCACATCAACCGAGTTCACTTCCGCTTGGCGGATGATCTCCTGAGCGGCATCACCGTGGGTAACGGTTGCCCGGCTTGTGATCTCCTCGGGAACCCGCTCACTGAGCAGTTTGTTGAGCGATTGTCCGGCCGACTCGCTTAGTCCCTGTTGGTATGCGCTAACGTCGAACCCGATTGATTCAGGCGCTGCGGCCACCGTGGGCATGGGGGACACCACGTGCACCACGTGTAGCTCAGCTTTGAAGTGGCGTGCAAATCCCACCGCTACGTCCAGCGCTTCGAGCGACGCCTCGCTGAAATCGGTTGGGCAGAGGATCTTGTTCATAGGCAGCATATCTACCTCCTTGAGCCATTCTATGGGGACAGTCCCCCAGCATCACCTACGGGGACTGTCCCCCTACATCACCCTACGGGGACTGTCCCCCTACATCACCCTACGGGGACAGCCCCCGTTTCGGTAGAATACGGGCTGTGTTGTGGACGCAGGCGTTGCTGGTGGTGGGGTTGTCGGCAGCTCCGGTGGCCGAGCTTAGGGGCGGGCTCCCGTTGGCTCTTCACTACGGTGCTGCGGCTCCGGTGGCGTATGCATTGGCCGTCGCGGGCAACCTGCTTCCGGTACCGTTTCTCCTGTGGGGATTGGACTGGCTTCTTCCCCGCCTGGTACGTTTGCCCTGGCCGCTGGGAAAGCTGGTTGCCAGATACCTCGACTGGCAAGCCCGTCGCCATGGGCCGAGGCTGAATCGCTGGGGCACGCTTGCGTTGGTGGCGATCGTAGCCGTGCCGCTACCCGTGACCGGTGCGTGGACGGGCTGTTTGGCAGCTGTTGTGGTCGGGATCAGCAAATGGCGCGCGCTGCCGGCGGTGGTCGCAGGAGTGCTTATCGCTGGCGTGATCGTGTTGCTGTCGGCCCTCGGTGTTATCCGCCTGGTAGGGGAGTGATCCGACAGCTCCTAGCCGGTTGCATGTGACGAGGCTCCGCTGGGTGTGAGCAGGAGTTTTCCCTCGCGGGCTTCGAGCTGTACGTGGTCGCCCGCCCCGAGCCTGCCGCTTACGAGCATTGTGGACAGCGGGTTCTCCACCTGATGGCGGATCGTGCGCTCAAGAGGCCGCGCCCCGTAGTGGACGTCGTACCCCTCTTTGGCCAGGAGATCCAGCGCCTCCGGCGTGTGCTCCAGCGTGATCCCTTGTTCGGTCAGGCGTTGCCGGAGAATATCGAGCTTAAGCTCCGCGATCTGCCGCACGATTGCGGGGCTGAGCTGGCGGAAGACCACCACTTCGTCCAGCCTGCCCAAGAATTCGGGGCGGAACATATGGCGGAGCGTCTCCTGCACCATCCGCCTGGCCTCTTCATAGGTGGCGGCGGTCTGGAAGTGTTCCGATCCTGCGTTGGAGGTCATCACGATCAGCGCCTCCCGGAAGCTGACCGTGTGCCCCTGTCCATCGGTCAACCTCCCGTCGTCCAAGAGCTGCAGTAGCACGTTCATCACCTGGGCATGAGCTTTCTCCACTTCATCGAGGAGGATCACCTGGTACGGCCGGCGGCGGACGGGCTCGGTCAGCTGCCCTCCCTCTTCGTAACCGACATAGCCGGGAGGAGCGCCGATGAGGCGCGCCACCGTGTGTTGCTCCATGTACTCGCTCATGTCCACTCGGAGCAGGGCACGTTCTTCGCCGAACAGGACCTGGGCCAGGGCCTTGGCCAGCTCGGTCTTGCCCACGCCCGTGGGCCCGAGGAACAGGAAGGTCCCCTGGGGGCGGCGCGGATCGGCGAGTCCGGCACGGGAGCGGCGGACCGCATCGGCCACCGCACGCACGGCATCATCTTGGTCGATCACCCGGCTGTGGAGGAGGTCTTCCAGCTGGCCCAGGCGCTCGCGCTCTTCCTGCAGGAGTTGGTTGACCGGGATTCCTGTCCACACGGCCACCACTTGGGCCACGTGTTCGGGCGTCACCACCCGCGTGCTGCTCTTGTCCGGCTGGGTCAGGCGCAGTTTGGATGCCGCTTCGTCCACAAGATCCAGGGCCTTGTCCGGCATCTTGCGCTCGGTGATGTACCGCTCGGCCAGTCGAGCGGCCGCATGTAGCGTGTCCCGTTCGATCGTTACCTCGTGATGCTGTTCCAGTTTGTCCTGCATGCCCCGCAAGATCTGCACCGTCTCCTCCACCGACGGCTCACGGATATACACCTGGGCCATGCGCCGCTCGAGTGCGGCGTCCTTCTCTACGTGCTTTCTGTACTCATCCAGCGTGGTTGCTCCGATCAGGCGCAGCCGACCGCGGGCGAGAGGCTCCTTGAGCATGTTCGCCGCGTCGACCGCCCCCTCGGCGGCTCCGGCTCCGACGATGGTGTGGAACTCGTCGATGAACATGATGATGTTTCCGGCGGCGGCCTCCACCTCGCGCAGCACAGCTTTCATCCGTTCCTCGAACTCGCCGCGGAATTTGGATCCTGCCACCATGCCCCCGACGTCCAGGGCGAGCACCTTCTTCTCCTTCAGGGCATCGGGCACGTCTCCGTCGGAGATCCTCTGGGCCAGTCCCTCCACGATGGCGGTCTTTCCGACTCCAGGCTCCCCGACCAGCACGGGGTTGTTCTTCCTGCGGCGCAGAAGGATTTGAATCACGCGCTCTATTTCCTCCTGCCGACCGACCACCGGATCGAGGCTGCCGCGCCGGGCAAGCTGGGTGAGGTCGACCGCGTACTTTTGCAGAACCTTATAGCGCTCCTCTGACTCGGGGGAATCCACCCTCTGTTCCCCGCGCACCTCGCGCAGGGCGTTATACACGGCATCGGGAGTCACTCCGTGTTTGACCAGCAGCCGCGACAGCGAAGGATCGTCATCCCGGGAAATCGCGATCAATAGGTGATCTACGCCGATGTACTCATCGTGGAGCCGTTTGGCCTCAGCCTCCGCAGCGTTGACCGCCTGTTCCAGCCTTGGGGTGATGTACACAGTCTGTGTGGCCCCGCCGCCGACTGCGGGGCGCAGGGAAAGCAGGTGATCCAGGTCGCGCAGAAGCCCGGGTATGGCAACCCCCATCGCCCTGAGGATGTCCTGCGCTGCCCCTTCCTTTCCGGCCAAGGCGTAGAGCAGGTGTTCCACATCCAGTTGGTTGTGCCGGCGCTGGCGCAGCAACTCCTGCGCCGAAGCCAGCACTTCCTGGGCTCCCTGGGTCAATCTATCCGACCGTATCATCATCCCCTCCTATTAGCACTCTACTATGCTCAGTGCTAATTGTAGCATGAGCCGGTTGCGGATCAAGTGTGGAGCGTGTCAATGAGTCCTGCTACACTGTGTTCCATGGATTCCAAAGCACGGGACAAACCGCAACTGCAGGAAGTTCTCCGCCGTCATCCGGCGGACGTGGCCGAAATACTGTCCGCATTGGAAGAAGACGAGGCAGTTGAGCTTCTGCAAAAGCTCTACGAGCGCCGCCGGCGGGCGGCGGCCGCGCCTTTGGGGGAGATGGAGCCCGAAGAGGCGGCCCGGCTTCTTTCGGAGCTATCGCGTGATGCAGCGGTACAGATCTTGTCCCGGATGGATCCGGACGATGCGGCCGATCTTCTGGCCGAACTCCCTGCGGAGACGGTGCAGGATGTACTGCGCCGCTTGGACAGGGACAACGCTCAGGAGCTCACAGGCCTTCTGAACTATTCCCCGGATACCGCTGGGGGGCTCATGTCGCCGGAGGTGGTCGCGCTCCCGGTGCGATATACGTGCCAGGAAGCCATCGAAACACTGCGAAGAGTGGCCGAAGAGATGGAAACGGTGTACTACGCCTACGTGATCGATGAACAGGGCGGACTGGTGGGCGTGCTTTCCCTGCGCGATCTGGTGTTTGCTCCTCCCCAGGCTCCGGTCGCCACGGTGATGCGTACCGACACCGTGGCCCTGCCTGTTGATATGGACGCCGAAGAAGTGGCGGTGGTGTTCGACAAGTACAACTACCTAGCACTGCCAGTGGTGAGTCAGGATGAGCGTCTGCTCGGTGTGGTCACCGTGGACGACGTCATTGATGTAATTCGGGAGGAAACGACCGAGGACTTCCTGCGCATGGGTGGTATCCCTGCAGGTGAAGAGAATCCGCTAACACCACCATGGGAGTCGGTGCGTAAGAGGCTTCCGTGGATGATGGCCAACATCTTGTTCTGTCTGGTAGCGGTAATAGGTATTGCAGTGTTCGAGGCTACGATCGAGCAGGTGGCCTTTCTGGCGGTCCTCATGCCCATAATTGCCGATATGGCGGGCAACGTGGGCTCTCAATCGATGAGCGTGACCATCCGTGGTATGGCCACCGGGGATTTCACCTGGAAAGATCGATGGAAGGCCTTGCGCAAGGAAGTAGCAGTGGGACTATTCAACGGATTGGTGCTCGGCGTGCAGTTGGGGGCGATCACGTTCCTCTGGCGCCGGAATGTCTACCTGGGGATCATCGCGTTGTTCACTATGTGGATGACCACCCTCATCTCCTATGTACTGGGTAGCTCCATACCTACTCTCTTGAAGCGCCTTAAGCTCGATCCGGCCATGATGAGCGGCGCTGTGGTGACGACTGTTGCCGATTTGCTAGCGTTTTTCTTCTTCCTCGGGCTGGCCACCGCCTTCATCGACCGGCTATGAACGCGGCGATTCTCAGCGGTTCTCTAATTGTGATCCTGCTGTCCGCCGCCGCCGCCCCTCTTCCGGTGGAACAGCGGGCGGCCGGCGGGGCGCTCCTTGTAGCGTTGTGGGCCTACGCTGCATGGACGGGCCGCTCAGCGCATCCCACCTCTCCGCTGAGGCTGTTGCCCGGAGTGGCACTCCTGCTGCTTGGGTTGGCCCTCGTGGAAGCGCGTCCGGCGTTGGCAGGTTGGGTGGCGGTGCCGCCCCTCATCGTGGCCCTGGAAGAGGCGAGGCGCCGAGGCCGGCGGTCGCTGAGCGTTGTCGTTTACGTTATACTGTGGCTCGATTTGTTTGCCTTAGTGCACCAGCTCCTAGCGGCGGGACGCGATCTCACGGGGAACGCTTTGCTCGCTTGGAGTGTGGGTTTGGGCGTGGTGGCGACAGTATTTGTGGCCGTTGGAGCTGTCCGCGTCCACGGTTATGATAAGGGGTGATGACAATGACCGATGGTGGGGCTGATAGCATGACTGAACTGGAGATGCTGTTCTTGGATGCGCCTGCTGCAGGAGCGGGAGATCTCCTGCCGCTGCTTATACTGTTGGTTGTGTTCGGTGCAGTGTTTTACTTCCTGCTCCTGAGACCCCAGCGTCGGCGGCAGAAAGAGCACCAGCAACTGATGTCCTCGCTTAAGCGGGGTGACCGGGTGATCACCGCCGGAGGCATCCACGGGACCATCGAAAGGCTGGATGATGACAGTGCTATCCTGGTGCTGGAAGAGGGAACGAAGATGCGCATGGCGAAATCGAGCATAGTAGATAAGGTACGTAAGTAGGGGGAACAATGAGGCGTAACGATTGGGTTCGCGTTGGAGTAGTAGGGGCCGCGGTACTGCTTGTGGCCGTGGCTTTGCTGCCGCCTTTGCTGCAAGGGCGGGAAGTGGTCAATCTGGGCCTGGACCTTCGCGGCGGCGTGCGGCTTGTGCTGCAAGCGCAGGAGGCTGACGACGACACGGTTGCCCGCTTGGTGCAGATTTTCCAGCAGCGTGTAGACCAGTATGGATTGGCCAACGTCGAACTCAGGCCCGTGGGGCAAGACCGGGTCGAAGTGAGGATTCCCGGGGCGGAAGACCCGCGGGAGGCTCAAGAGCTGATCGGGCAGACCGCGATGTTGGAATTCCGTAAAGTACTCGACGCCTCCCCTAACCGCGACGATCTGTTCCGGGATGATCCCACGCAGGTGATCATGCGCGACATCGATGAGAACATGTACTACCTTGTCGAAGGGGACGCGCTCCTTACAGGTGGGGTGCTCGATCACGCGGAGATGCGCATCGGCGATGGGATAACCCACACGGGTCGCTACATCGCCCTCAGGTTCAACCGTGAGGGGGCGCAGCAGTTCGTCGATGTTCTGGACAGGTTGAATGTGGGCGATCGGCTGGCGGTCATCCTCGACGACGTGGTGTATTCGGCGCCGGAAGTTAGCGAGGGGATCATACAGTCTGCCCAGCGCGGATGGAGAGAAGTCCAGGAAGGTACAACCATCACAGGACAGTTCACCAGTGACCAGGCGCGGCGGCTGGCGGTGGTCCTACGCACAGGTGCTCTTCCCACCGATGTCACCGTGATCGAGGAGCAGTCCGTGGGCCCGACTCTGGGAGCGGATGCCATCCGCCGGGGAACGATGGCCATCGTGATCAGCTTTGTGATGGTCCTTCTGTACATGCCCTTCTACTACCGCTGGCTGGGCTTAGTGGCAGACGCGGCGTTGATCCTCAACATGCTGATCCTGCTGTCCGCCCTGCGGGCGTTTGGAGCTACGCTGACCTTGCCGGGGATCGCGGGAATCATCCTGACCATCGGTATGACCGTTGATGCCAACGTGATCATCTTTGAGCGGATCAAGGAGGAACGCCGCACGGGGAAAGCGGCGCGTGCTTCTGTGGTCGCAGGGTTCAGCAAGTCGATGTCGGCGCTGATGGACGCCAACGTAACCACGCTGATCACGGCGATGATCCTGTTCACACTGGGTACCGGCCCGGTGGAAGGGTTCGCGATTACCCTCGGGCTGGGGGTGGCCGGTTCGCTGTTCTGCGCGCTCGTGGTCTCGCGTGTCCTGTTGGAGCTTACGGGTATCGGAGAGCGAATCCCGGCTAAGTTGCCAAGCTCAGCGTGAAGTAGGTTAGCGCGGCCTGTGGGGTGATTCGGCCGGTTTTGATCTTCAGGTCGAGTTCCTGGAGCCTCATGTGGAGCCCGATCAGCTCCTCTTGGTCGAAATGTCGGGCTTGAGCAGCGCGGCGGCGGGCAAGCCATGCCGGCCCAGGAGGCTGCTGGCCACGATCCATCGACTCCCGGGTGATGAGTAATGTCCGTATATGCGTCACCACCAAGAAGAACAAGCGGAACGCCTCCGGTGTGCCTGTATTCAGCCTGCGGAATTCGGCGAGGGCTGCGGCCACATCTCGGGAACCCAAGGCGTCCAGTAGTGCGTAGGGGGCTGCTTGCGCACTGAAGAGAAGCTCGGGGATCCGCCCTTTGGGCAGCGCTCCCCCCTTCCACAGGGATAGCTTCTCCACCTCCCGCTGAAGACGCAGGGTTCCCTCCTCCTGCTCGCTTCCCTTGCCACACGCCTCCACGAGCAGGTCAACGAGGAACCCGTAGGAAGTGATGCCCTCCTCCTCGAGGAGGGACTTAGCCAGCGAACGCAGGGTCCGACCCTTGGGCCGTGCGAAGTGCTGGGCGTCGTGGGCGAGCTCGACCACGGGGCCGCGCAGCTTCTCTCCGACGACCACAAGAGCAGTATCTTCCGGAAGGCCCGCCTCGAGCTGCCGAGCAAGATAGCTGCTGCGGACGAGCGTGTCCGCCCGTCTCACCACCAGCAGACGCCGCTCCCCGAACAGCGAGGAGGTGAACAACTGGGAGGCGAGTTCCTCCGGGGTGATCTCGTCGCCGTACAGGGGCACGCGCTGCGCTTGCCCGAACTCCTGGGCCCGCTCTGAGAGGGCGCGCTCCACCAACAGGGGGTCGCCGGAATAAGCTGCTATGTTTGCCGGGTGTGCCATCTCCGTCTCCGGGACAGCCTACCTTCAGGGGAGGCACCTGGCAACCACCCTACACAACCTCCAATCCTGGAGGCCGGCGTGCCACAAGCCGTAAGCCACCGGCATTCTGCATTGCCCGAACGAGTTGAAGGAGATGAGCTACGAGAACCCTGCATCCTGGAGTCGTTGATGTGAGTCCTTGACGGGGCGGGATGGGGTCGCTAGTATCGATCGCTGGCCGAGGTGGCGGAAATGGCAGACGCGCTGTCTTGAGGGGGCAGTGGGCCATTGTGCCCGTGTGGGTTCAAGTCCCACCCTCGGCACCAATTTTTTATGTCGCACACAATAGCGATTGACGTGATGGGAGGGGATCGCCCTCCCCAGGACATCATCTCCGGCGCCCTGCGAGCTGCCGGAAGGTTGCCGGTTCATGTGGTGTTCGTGGGGCGAAGGCGGTCCATTGAGCCCCATCTGCCCCCGGATGCCGATGCGGAACTCGTCGATTGCGAGCAAATTGTCAGTCAGTCCGAGCCGCCGGTGCAGGCGGTTAGACGGAAAGACAGCTCGTTGGTGCGGGGGATCGAACTCGTGGCGGAGGAGAAAGCCGATGCCTTTCTCTCCCCCGGAAACACTGGGGCCTTGGTGGGAGCGGCGCTTCTCAAGCTGGGCCGGCTCCCGGGCGTGCATCGCCCGGCATTGTGCGCTGCGTTGCCCACGCTGAGCGGTCGGGAAGTGCTCATGGTGGACGCGGGCGCTACCTCGGATCCTCGACCAGCCCATGTGCTGCAGTTCGCCCATATGGGGCGAATCTACGCGCAAGAGATCATCGGTATTGACGAGCCCTCGTTGGGACTGCTTAACATAGGGAATGAGCCGATCAAGGGGGACAAACTGAGCCGAGAGACGTTCAAACTGCTCTCGCAGACTCCTGGTTTCGTCGGTAACGTAGAGCCGCATGAGCTGCTGACCAAGCGGCCGGTCGATGTGGCAGTGTCAGGAGGATTTGCCGGCAACATGACCGTGAAGGCGTTGGAGGGGGGAGCCGAGTTGGTGCTGGACGGCCTGCGTGCTGCAGCGACCAAGTCGGCTCGCGCGAAGCTGGGGGCGCTGTTCATGAGAGCCTCGTTGCGCGAGTTGGCTGCTCAACTGCGGTATGACCGCCATAACGGGGCCCCCCTGTTAGGGGTTCGCAAACTGGTGATGGCTGCCCACGGGCGCTCTTCTCCCGAGGCCATGGAAGCGGCTGTGCTGCGCACCTTCTTGGCCCTCCAGGTGGGGCTTGTGGGACGGCTTGGGGAAGCCCTCGGCGGCTCGAATGTGGAGTAGCGACCAAAGATGAGGGTGCGGATTTCCGGTACGGGAGCTTACCTTCCTCCAGAGCGTGTGACCAACGCGCAACTCGCCCAGAGCATGGACACGAGCGATGAGTGGATCCAGTCGCGCACGGGGATCTGCGAGCGCAGGTTGCTTGGTGCCGATCAATACCCCTGTGAGATGGGGATAGCGGCGGGGCAGAAGGCGCTGGCCAATGCGGGAGCCACTTCAGCGGACGTCGGATTGCTATTGGTGGCAAGCAACGTTTTTGAACAGCCGGTTCCGGGAACAGCTCCGTTCATCGCGCAAGGACTGGGCTTCTCTGATGATGTGCCGTTTATCGATATGATGGCGGGATGTTCGGGATTCGTGTTTGGGATAGCTATGGCGGGGGCGCTCGTGGCATCGTCGGTCAACCGCTCGGTGCTTTTGATCGGCACCGAGGCCTTGTCTCGGTTTGTCGATTGGAAGGATCGGTCGACTTGTGTGTTGTTCGGCGACGGGGCCGGGGCGGCGTTGGTGGAGCCTTCCCAGGGGGACGAACGAATCCTGGGAGTTTCGTTGCGCGGAGACCCGTCGAAGGCACATCTCCTGCGCGTAGAAGCAGGGGGCGTTAGGTTTCCGGTGGACGAGACCGCCGTGCGTGAACGTCGGCACTTTCTGAAGATGGAAGGGGAAGGCGTTTTTCGTTCAGCGGTGCACATGATGGAGCGCTCATCACGGGAGGCGCTGGCGCAAGCAGAGCTTGCACCTGACGATGTGGACTGGTGGATCCCACACCAGGCGAACCTGCGAATCATCGACGCCCTCGCTCGACGCCTGGCTGTGCCCAAGGGGAGGATGGTGATCAACATCGACCGGGTGGCGAACACCTCGACGGCGTCGATCCCCATTGCCCTGGATGAGCTGGTCCGCGACGGCAGGCTGAAGACGGGTCACATCGTTGCGCTAACCGCCTTCGGTGCCGGCGCAAGTTATGGTACGGTGCTCTTGCGATGGTAGCTTATGTGTTTCCGGGCCAGGGGTCACAGAGGCCTGGAATGGGCCGAGAGCTGGTGGATGCTCCGTGGGCTGAGCAAACGGTGCACATCAGTGAGGAGCTGACCGGGCTTCCTCTGCGGGAGGCGGTTGTGGGCACCGGGGAGGAGCTTGCACGAACCCAGGTAGCGCAGCCGGCACTGCTGTTGGTCGAGTGGCTGGCTTTTCTGGGGCTTGAGCAGCGGGGATTCTCCTGCCAGGTGGCGGCGGGCCATTCTCTAGGCGAGTACGCAGCGCTGGCCGCAGCCGGCGTCTTCTCATGGGAACAGGCGATGGCTTTGGTGGCTGTCCGGGGACGGGTAATGGAGGAAGCGGCACAGGCGCAGCGGGGGGGGATGACGGCGATTGTGGGCCTCCCGGTCGAGATGGCCAAGGAACTGGCCTCCGAGGCCGGCTGTGAGGTGGCCAACTACAATGCTCCGGAGCAGACGGTGCTCGCCGGGGAACCAAGGGACCTGCGGCGTGCCGGTGAGATGGCCAAGGAGCGCGGTGGCAAAGCGATCCCGCTTTCCGTGGCCGGTGCGTTTCATACCTCGTGCATGGCGACTGCTCAACAGGAACTGGCTCTTCGGTTGGAGGAGGTGCAGTTTTCCTCTCCGCGCTGTATGTTCATCTCAGGGGTATCCGGGAAGCCGGAGGATGATCCAAGCACCATCGGTGAGCTTCTCAAGCGGCAGATGACCAGTCCTGTACGTTGGTCGGGGGTGGTGGATGCGCTTGCCCGCGTCGGCCCGGAGCAGGCGATCGAGGTCGGGCCGGGGAGTGTTCTCACTCGCCTTGGCAGGATGCAGACAGGTGCAGTAGGATTCCGAGCTTTGGAGGAGGTGACTGGTCACGCTTGAAGGACAAGCGGTAGCGATCACGGGAGGGACATCCGGGATAGGGCTGGCCATTGCCCGCCATGTCATAGCACAGGGGGGCAGCGCGGGGTTGTTCGCTCGCTCCGAGGATCGCGGTCGCCGGGCGGAAGACGAACTGGGTAGTGGAGCCCGGTTCTTCCCATGCGATGTCTCCGATGCCGTCTCGGTGAAGGAGGCGGTCTCGGGGTTCGTCGACTGGGCAGGCAAACTGAACCACTTGGTGCACGGGGCAGGGCACACGAAGGACAAGTTGTTCGTGCGGATGCGTCCGGTGGATTGGCAAGAGATCATCGACGCGCACCTTACTGGGGGGTATCACTGTGCGCGCGAGGCACTGCGGCGAATGGCCAAGGCGCGCTCGGGCAGTATGGTGTTCTTGTCCTCGGTGGTCGGGCTTACCGGAAACGTCGGGCAGGCAAACTACGCTGCCGCCAAGGGGGGGATGGTGGCTATGGCCCGCTCACTGGCCCGCGAGGCGGGGCCGTGGGGCATCCGGGTGAACGTTGTAGCTCCAGGGTTTATCGAGACAGGCATGACGGCTGAATTGCCTGAGGAAGTCCAGCGGGACTACGTATCGCGGATCCCGCTGGGCCGCGTCGGGACAGCGGATGAGGTAGCGGAAATGGTGGGGTTCTTGCTCTCCTCCAAAGCGTCATATATAACAGGGCACGTGTTCTACGTGGACGGGGGGCTGGCCCCTTGCGAATAGAAGCCGGAGTTAACCGACTGTACATTGAGGAGGTGCGCAGATGAGTGAAATCGGGGATCGGGTCAGAGAGATCATCGCAGAGCAACTGTTGGTGGAAGTGGACGAGGTGACGGATGAGGCCTCCTTTGTGGAAGACCTTGGGGCTGACTCTCTGGATACAGTGGAGCTGATCATGGAGTTCGAGGACGAGTTCGGGGTAGAGATCCCGGACGAGGACGCGGAGAAGGTGCAGACCGTCGGCGAGGCGATCAACTACATCGAGAAGATGGTTCAGGAGAAGGAATCAGAGGACGGCTCCTGAACAATGTCCCCGGGTGAGGTGCAGACATGACCGCCCGAAACGGCGACGGTAGTGCACCCGTGGTCTACGTGGAGGAGCTCTCGGGCCACGTAGGGGAACGTGTGGTCATACGCGGTTGGGTGGCCGGTACCCGGTCCTCGGGGAAGATCAAGTTTCTTATCGTGCGCGACGGCACGGGACTTGTCCAAGGGGTGGTCACCCCCGGCGCGGACGAGGAGACCTTTCGTCTTGCGGAAGAGCTGCCGTTGGAGGCGGCAGTGAAACTGGAGGGGACTGTCAGCGCTGATGAGCGAGCACCGGGAGGCGTGGAGCTGGCCGTCGAGCGAGTAGTGCCCGTCCACATACCCAAACAGGAATACCCCATCGCCCCCAAGGAGCACGGCGTTGGATTTCTCATGCAGCGCCGGCACCTGTGGATCCGTGGGCAGAGGCAGATGCCCCTGCTCCGACTGCGTGATGGAGCACTGTGGGCCATGCGTGCGTTCTTCAAGGAGCACCGGTTCATCGCCACCGAGGCCCCGATCTTGGTCAGCACATCGGTGGAGGGGACCACTACGCTGTTCACGGTCGACTACTTCGGACAGCCAGCCTATCTCTCCCAATCAGGGCAGCTCTATCTGGAAGCGACCTGCGCGGCGCTGGGCAAAGTGTACTGGATAGGGCCCGTGTTCCGAGCAGAGAAATCCAAGACCAGGCGTCATCTCACGGAGTTCTGGATGCTCGAAGCGGAGATGGCGTATCTCGAACACGAGGAGAACCTGCAGCTCCAAGAAGAACTGGTCAGGCATGTTGTTACGTACGTGGGTGAAGAACACTGGCGGGAGTTGGAGGCGCTGGGGCGTGATCCCCGGGTGCTTGTGGAGCAAGTGCGGAAGCCGTTCGCCCGAGTGAGCTATGCCGACGCGGTGGACACTGTGCGCAGAGCGGGGGTGGACATGGAGTACGGCCAGGACTTGGGCGCTCCGGCCGAGGACGCCCTGTCGGCGCATTTCGGGCGACCCGTGTTTGTGGAACGGTTCCCGGTGTCCATCAAGCCCTTCTATATGAAGCGCTGTCCCGAGGATCCAAGCGTAGCCCTGTGCGCGGACCTCATCGCGCCCGAAGGATACGGCGAGATCATCGGGGGCTCGCAGCGTGTCGACGACCAGGATGAGCTGGAACGACAGCTTCGCGAGGCGGGGCTTGCCGAAGAACCTTACCAATGGTACGTTGATCTCCGCAGGTGGGGGTCGGTGCCTCATTCAGGGTTCGGACTGGGCGTGGAACGAACCGTGGCCTGGCTCTCCGGCATTCACCACCTGCGAGAGACAATACCGTTTCCTCGTATGCTCGACCGCCTCGAACCCTAGGGGTCAGAATTGACCCCTCGCATTGCGTAGGGGATGAACAGGAATAGGCCTAGGCCGATGATGATGTCGCCGAGGCTGAAGGCGGTGGCGAGCGGTACGCCCGCAGGCAGGTACAGCCAATCGCCCAGGAAGTTTAGCCGGGTGTCCCCATCCATGCGTACGACGTTCCCCACCTGCCCCTCTTCCAGCAGAATCTCCGCTGCGCGGTGTGCCCCAGCGCCGGCGAGGGCCTGGGGATCTGCGGGCATCATCCCTCCGTTGGCAGCGATCGTAGACAGGTTGGCCAGAAGGCCCACAGCCATGATCAGGAACGGCCAGTGCTTTCGGTTAGCCCACAAGAACATCGCCAGGAGGCCGTAGGACACGAAGTGCAGCGCCTCTGTTCCCCAGGCGATAACCGGGCCCACGCGGCCCACGGGAAAGATCAGAAGTTGTAACCCCAGACCCAGGGCCACAAGATACCCCTTGCGCAACGGGCGGGATTCGATGTTCCGCAGGCGGCCTCCGATGAGCCATCCCATAAGCAGCCCTGGAGGCACTGCCCACAGGAGGATCACGCGGCCTGGTCCCCCTCCTCTTGGGACGATTCGGCCTCTAGCCCCTTCCTTTCTAGTACCCGCAGCAGTGCGCCCACCACACGCGGGTCGAGCTGCCTTCCCGACATCTTGCGGATGATGTCCAAGGCTTCTTCCTGTTCGTAGGCCGGCCGGTAGGGCCGATCGGAGATCAGGGCGTGGTAGACGTCGGCCGCGGAGATGATGCGTGAGGCTACGGGAATACGCTCGCCGCGCAGTCCGTCCGGATAACCGTTCCCGTTCCAGTGCTCATGCTCGTGGCGCACCACATGCGCGTATCGATCGTAGATCGCAAGCCCCTGCAGCAGATCAGCTCCGATCTCCGCATGGCGCTTCATAATCTCCCATTCCTCCGGCTCCAGCTTGCCCGGCTTGAGCAGGATCTTGTCCGGAACAGCGATTTTGCCGATATCGTGCACGCGGGCCACAGAGCGGATCATCTCTAGGTCGGCCCCGTGCATCCCCAAGTCCTGTGCGATCTCGGCAGCCAGCTCGGCCACATCGCTGGAGTGCTCGCCGGTATACGGGTCGCGCTGCTCAAGAAGCTGCACGACCTTTTCGAATGTCTTCTGTGCCTCTTCCCGAATGCGCAGGTAGCTGCGGAAGGAGTAATGGACCAGCGCTAGCGGGATGAGTCCCAACAACGCGTGGAAGGGGGTGATGAAGTACAGCACAGTGAGCAGCAGTGTGGACGCACCCAGGACCAGGTACTGAGGGGCAAACTCCCGGTACCAGTCCCTGGCTAGGTGGCGGAGCCACTGGCGGGTCTGCAAGGAAACCACACCCAGTACCAGAGAGGTGTTGAACACGACATGAGCGGCGAACGCGGCCAAGGCGAATCCAAAATCACCAGGGGTCAGCAGTTGGCCGGGGGTATGTCCAGCCGCCTCTAAGACAAAGCTCAGTACCGCGAGTGATAGCGCAACTTGGCCGACGTTAAAACCGATCACCGGGAGGATCTGTCGGCGGGGGCCTGCTGTCAGTTCCTTCCCCCGAAGGGCGAGTTCCGACAACAGGGTGCCAGCTGCCGCCGCCACCACCCCGAGCGGTGGTCCCAATACAAGGAGGCCCGCGACCACCAGTGACACGCTGGCGGAAATCTGACTGCGAAACTCGGGGATGGTTGAGGCGTAGATGTCGTAGAGGGCAATGCTCAGGATGAGGATCAGGGTCACGGCAATCAGGTGGGGTTCCACGCGTATCTGTGCCCCGAAGTAGCCCACCCCAGCCAAGCCCAGGGCAATAACAACCCTCACGTATAGCTGGAAAAGTCGTGCTCTGATCATGTGACTAGCCTAGCTTACCACACGGGGAGGGATAGTGCGGCTTGGCTTTGCAAAAAGGACACCTGGTAAGCGAGCTTGAGGACACGCTTGCCTCAGCCTCCAGTCGGGCGGCCTGCTCCACCTAACACTACGCGTTCGCCGGCGGGCGCGGACGGTAAGCGGACGGTAAATGCAGCCAGCCCTCAACCACTATGGACAGCAGACGGAAAGCTCGTCAACCGATCCACTTCATGTTGGCGCCGAGGGTGAACGCGGCACCGAGAGCCAGGGCCAGGTAGTAGACCCACTTGGAACCTGCGAGCTTGGTCTGCTTTGGA
>SL_5KL_010_SEDDRAFT_10000386_pt1 | contig 28165 bp, 30 predicted proteins | sample SodLakKL_010_SED_FD_9118 | JGI IMG/M metagenome (IMG submission 9118) | reverse complement strand
GCCCGCGGGGACGTTGCGCGGCGCCTTGACCCTGACCGGCCCGTCGGGCATCCCCGCCATGGCCTGCCTGATTATCTCGCAGCTCTGGAACATCTCCTCGATGCGGACCGCGTAGCGCCCGTAGGCGTCCCCGTCCTGGGAGACCGGCACCTCGAAGTCGAACAGGTCGTAGACCTCGTAGGGGTCGTCGCGGCGGACGTCGAAGTCCACGCCGCAGCCCCTCATGGTCGGCCCGGTGAGGCCGAGGTTGGCCGCCTCCTTGCGGGTGACATGGCCGACGCCCTGCATCCTGGAGAGGAATATGGCGGAGTCGTCCATGAGCGCGATGATGTCCCACAGCTTCTTCTCGAAGCGCTCGACGGCGCGCATGCAGTCCCTCTCGAAGAGGTAGGGCATGTCGTTGCGCACGCCGCCGATGCGGGGGTAGTTGGTGGTGAGCCTCTGTCCGCAGAGCTTGACGAAGAGGTCGAGGAATATCTCCCTCTCACGGAGGGACCAGAGGAACACCGTCAGGTTGCCCAGGTCGGTGCCCATGGCCGCCAGCCACATCAGGTGGGACTGTATGCGGCATATCTCATCGGCGACGACCCTCAGGTACTGGGCCCTCTCGGGGACCTCCAGGTCCAGGCCCTCCTCGACCGCCATCACGTATAGATGGGACCAGGTCATGGACGCGGAGTAGCACAGGCGGTCCGCCATCGGAATGATCTGCGGATAGGTGCGGTGCTCGCACTCCTTCTCCCAGCCCCGGTGGAGGTAGCCTATTATCGGCGTTGCGTCGGTTATGACCTCCCCGTCCACTCTGACCTTCAGGGTCCACAGCCCGTGCGAGAACGGGTGCTGCGGGCCCATGGTAACCCACATTTTCGAGGTCATCAATCAGCCCTCCTTAGCTTGTACGATTTGCGGAAGGGGAAGAACTGGTAGTCGCAGGGCGTGAGCAGCCTCTCCAGATGGGGATGGTTGTTGAACACTATCCCGAAGAGCTCGTAGGTCTCCCTCTCATGCCAGTTGGCGCCCTCCCATATGGGCGTCACCGAGTCGACGCGGAGGTCATCCAGGGGGATGTCCGTCTCGATCTCGATCATCACGCCGTTGAAGTAGTTGGAGAGGTGGTAGACCACCTGCATGTGCGTCTCCCAGTCCACCCCGCCCACCGAGGAGGCCTGCTCGAAGTTCAACACGTCGTGGATGTACTCGCACAGCTCGTAGATCCTCTCCCTCTTGGCGCTGAGGTAGACGCGGCGGGCCTTGCTGCCGCGCAATGTCACGTCGTCGCCGAACTTGGCGCTCAGCAGCTCTATGACCTGCTCCACCGTGGGAGCCTCGTAAAAATCATCGTTGCCGGCCATGCTATCATCCCTCCAGGAACACGCCCCGCGCGAAGTACTTCTCTATCTTCTTCTGCAGGAGAAGGAAACCGTCTATCATCGCGTCAGGCTTGACCGGGCACCCCGGTATGTAGATGTCCACTGGAACAATCTGGTCGGTGCCCTGGATCACGTTGTATGAATCGTACCAGGGACCGCCGGAGATGGCGCACTCCCCCATGGCCACCACCCACTTGGGCGAGGGCATCTGCTCGTAGAGGCGCCTGATGTCCGGGCGGACCTTCTTGGATATCCAGCCGTTTATTATCAGCACATCGGTCTGACGGGGCGAGGATCGGTAGATCATGCCCAGCCTCTCCGCGTCGTACTTGGTGTTGGACGCGGCCGCCATCTCCAGGGCGCAGCATGCGAGCCCGAAGTGCAGGGGGTGGATGGAGTTCTTCATCGCCCATGCCCATATCGGGCCTGTCAGCCTGTCCACCTGCCTCTTCATGCCGCTGCTCAGCAGCCCGTCGATCATGGCCGTCGACCAGGACATGTATTCAGAGGCGCTCATAGCGATCGCGTGCGGGTACAGGCTCATATCCATACTGACTCCTCCTTCTTCAAAGCGTAAGTCACTCCCAAAAGAAGAATTCCGAGGAAGGCCACCGCCCAGATCTTACCCATGGCGGTGAGGTCGGCGAAGGCAACGGCCCAAAGCATCAAAAAGACGATAACAAGGTCGAAGACCACGAAGATAATGCCGAACATATAGTACTGGAATTTGAACTGGACCTGCGCCTCGCCGATTGGCACCGAGCCGCACTCATAGGTCGTGTTCCTCCACTCAGAAGGCTTCTCGGGACGGAAGAACCTGGAGGCCCACCAGGCCAAGGGGGCGAACCCCAGGGCCAATACAGCGAACAACGCTACTGGTAAGTATTCCTCCACGAGCATCATTGCGACACGGTAAAGAATATAATTATTTAAAGATTCTAGGGATTTTAATTTTATCTGACTGGCATATAGAAACCCCGCTGCAGGGCCTCCCGCAGTCATTAATAAGCAGCTCTCAGATACGCTGATAGGGATCGCGAATGCAAGGCAAGATCGGATTCATAGGCGCCGGCAACATGGCCGAGGCCCTCATGAGGGGCCTCTTGGACCAGGAGGTGTGCTGCAAGGAGGACGTCATCGCCGGCGAGGTCTTCGAGCCCCGCCGCGAGTACATCGCCAAGACCCTGGGCGTGTCCACGACCGCCAGCAACCAAGAGGTGGTGAGCTCCGCCCAGGTGGTCTTCCTGGCGGTCAAGCCGCAGCACCTGCGCCAGGTGCTGGGCGAGCTGGAGGGGTCCTTCAGCGAGGACCATCTGGTGGTGTCCATCGTCGCAGGCGTGACCCTCGCTTCGCTGGAGGGCATGGTCCCCGAGGCCCGGGTGGTGAGGGTCATGCCCAACCAGCCCTGCATGGTGATGGCCAGCGCCTCCGCGTATTCGCTGGGCAGCAAGGCCACATCTGAGGACGGCGAGACGGTCAGGTCCTTCCTCGAATCGGTGGGCGTCGCCTACCAGGTGGAGGAGCGCCTCATGGACGCGGTCACCGGCCTCAGCGGCAGCGGCCCCGCCTACGCTTACCTTATGATGGAGGCCCTCTCCGACGGAGGGGTGCTCATGGGCCTGCCGCGGGACGTGTCCACCATGCTGGCGGCGCAGACCCTGCTGGGGGCGGCCAAGACCGTCCTGGAGACGGGGGTGCACCCCGGCCAGATGAAGGACGTGGTGAGCTCCCCCGGGGGCACCACCATCGCCGCCCTGCAGGTCCTGGAGGATGCGGGCGTCAGGGGCGCCCTCATGGGCGCGGTGCAGGCCTCGGCGGAGAGGTCCAAGGAGCTGGGGCGGGACCCCTAGGCCCGACGGGCGAGCGCCGAGCGCAATGACGACTTGACCAGGCCGGAGGCCACGCGGGGGGCGTTGCGCCATATCGACCCGCTGTCCCAGTCCAGGTCCCTCTTGTCGCATATGGTGGAGGCCATTATGCGCTGGCCCTCGTCCTTGACCTCCCAGAGCAGGGACTCCCTCCGCTCGGGGTCGGGGATGGCCATGATCTCATCGATGCGGTGCATGAGGCCGCGGGCGGTCTCGGTGCGCAGGTCGCGGGACTCCTTCTCCTCCGCCGTTATCTGCCCGCAGTCGAGCATCGCCCGGTTCAGGCCGAGGGCCACATCGTACGATGTGTCGGCGATCTCGTCCCGGCTCATCCATTCCGTCTCGTAGGAGAGCACGTACTTCCACGAGGGGCTGTCCAGGAGCCGGCGGTGCTCCTCCAGGGTGCGGGCGAAGAACCGGTAGCCATGCTTCTCCGGCTCCTCGAAGCCCTTGCTGCCAGGGTCCACGAACGGCGCGAACGGCGCCGAGTAGACGAAGAGGCGCCGGTCGTTGTCGAGACGGGTCCACAGGCTGCGCGAGTAGTCGGCGGTGGCGAGGGCGGACTCGCGGGTCTGCTCCGGCAGGCCCACCATGAAGAAGAGGTCGAAGCGCTGGCATCCGTTCTCCAGCGCCTTCCTGATGGTGCCCTCCATCACCGAGTCGTCGAAATCCCCCAGAGGGCTGAGCTTGCTGCGCACCGACTGGTCGTGGGACTCGGGGGAGAACTCCAGGGTGTACTCGCCCAGGGCCGAGGCCGCCATGCGGTAGAACTCGCGGTCGGCGGGGCGGAACATCTCCATGGCGATGTGGTTGTCCACGCCGCGCTCCTTGATGCCGTTGAAGAGCCTCTCCGCGTAGTCCTTCCCCCCCTGCCGGACGTCCCCGATGATGAAGACCGGCGAGTCCAGGTAGTCCCCGATGCGCTCTATGTCCTCGGCCAGCCTCTCCGGGCTGCGGAAGGCGGGGCGGCGGCGGCAGAGGAAGCCCCTGCCGGCGTAGGCGGAGCCGCCGCACTCGGTGCAGCTGTGGCAGCAGCCGCGCACGGTGAAGACCGAGGTGAGCGGGAGCTTGTCCCAGCCCAGCCAAGGGAGCGCCCCCTTGATGTCGCGGTGCCTCATGGTGTTCTTGATCATGGTGCCGTAGTCGAACTCCACATAGTCCAATGACTCGGGCACGAAGCTCAGCGGGTTTACCCTCACCTTGCCGTCGGAGTCCTTCCAGCACAGGTTCTGCACCTTGGAGAAGTCCCCGTCCCCGGTGACGGCGTCCATGAACTCCACCTGCGGCAGCTCGGTGGAGTCCCCCCGCATGACGAAGTCCACCTCGTCCCGCTGCATCAGCTCCTGATGGTAGTAGGTGGCGGAGAAGCCCCCCAGCTGCACCTTGGCGTGGGGATGTATCGACTTCACCAGCTTGGCCACCTCCAGGGCGCCGTGGGCGTGCGGCAGCCAATGGAGGTCGATGGCGAAGACGTCCGCGTCAAGGGAGCGGATCCTCCGCTCCACGTCGAAGCGCTCGTCGGCGAGCATCTGCACCGCCAGGTTGACGATGCGGGTGCGGTAGCCGGCCTTCTCCAGATGGCTGGAGATGGTCATGAAGCCGATGGGGTACATCTCGAAGACCGGCGACGACGGCACAACGTCGCTCACCGGGCCGTAGAATATCGGCTTCTTGCGGAAGTCGTAAACGCTCGGTGCGTGCAGGAATACAATATCAGACCTGGGCACTGGGGTTCCCTCGCGCCGCTCTAAGCCGAGAGGGTACTTAAAGGTTCTTCGCTCACTTCCCGTAGCGCCTCTTGCGCTGCTGGTAGGCGCGCACGGCGCGCATGAAATCGATGCGCCTGAAACCCGGCCAGTACACGTCGGTGAAATAGAGCTCGGAGTACGCCATCTGCCAGAGCAGGAAGTTGGAGATCCTCACCTCGCCGCTGGTGCGGAGCACCAGGTCGGGGTCGGGCACGTGGGCGGTGTACATGTGCTGGGAGATCATGTCCTCGTCGATCTCCTCCGCCTTTATGCATCCCTCCTCCACCTTGGCGGCGATGCGGCGGAAGGCGTGCACCAGCTCCTCCCTGCCCCCGTAGGCGATGGCCACGTTGTAGAAGTAAGCGTCGTAGTCGGCGGTGGCCGCCTCCAGCTCCTCGATGGCGTCCTGGATGTTCTGGGGCAGCAGCTCGCGGTTGCCGAGGATCTTGATCCTTATGCGGTTCTGATGGATCCGCTCCTCCTCCATCAGGGAGCGGAGGCTCTCCTCGAAGAGCTCCATCAGCAGCTCCACCTCCTCGCTGTTGCGGTTGAAGTTCTCGGTCGAGAACGCGTACACGGTCAGAATCCTGATGCCCAGCTCATGGCACCATTCCATGACCTCCTCCAGCTTCTCCCTGCCGCGGAGGTGGCCGTCGCCGCCGCCCATCCCCATCTCCTTGGCGAAGCGGCGGTTGCCGTCCATTATTATCGCCACATGCTCCGGGGGCGGATGGCTGAGGACCTCCTTCTCCAGCTTGGCCTCGTAGGTGCTGTAGGCGGTGTTCGAGATTATCTTGGATATGCCTTTCTGCACTGTCATGTCCGCATCACTTGAAGTCCTGGGGCAGGCCGGCGGAGCGCAGGCCCATGTCGAAGCAGCCGATGGCGGCCACGGCGCCGATGGTCCCCTTGGGGCCGGTCACCTCGCGCACCTCCACCGAGTTGGCGGCAGCGGCGGCGAGGGCGTCATCGATGGTGAATATCTCGCTCTTGCAGCGCCAGCCGAAATCGGCCAGCGCCGGGGGCACCTTCAGCCCCGTGAATGATGTCATCACGGTGTCCTCGGAGTAGGTGTTCTCCTGCAGGTAGTCCTGGGCGAAGCGCAGCAGCTCCTCCAACTTCCTCTCCTCCACCGCGAAGGAGACCGCGGTGGAGCAGCAGTTGGTGGTCTTGTTCGGCACCAGCGGGTTCAATTGGATTATCTTGTGCTCCAGGAAGCGTCCCACCGGGCATTCCTGGGCGAGGTTCATCATCAGCGCCCATGAGGCGCCCTTGTCCTTGGTGTCGGTGTCATCGGCGCCGATGATCGCCCTCAGCATCTTGGGGCTGCGCACCTGGAGCTCGGCGCGGTGGGCCCCGCCGATGCGGAATCCCTCCGGATAGATGGCCTCGATGACCTCCGGGGCCTGCGGGATGCAGGCCCCCACGCCCACCGAGGCGCCGGCCAGGCCCACCCAGGTGGTGAGCACGGTGTCGCCGTCCAGCACCAGGGACTTGAGCCCCTGGCCTCCCAGATCCTCGCTGACGGGGCCGAAGGAGAGCTCCCCCTCGCCGATGAGGGTGTCCATGACCAGGCTGTGGCCGTCGACGCGGACGTCCTTGACCACCCCGCCGGCCCGTTTGCGGTTGACCGCGTCCCATTCCGGGGGCCCGCGGGCTATGCATTGCTCGATGACCTGGGCGATGCCGTTGCTCTCGTCCACGATGGTGAAGAATCCCTTGCAGAACAGCTTGCCGTATCTGTCCCGGACCTGGTCTGGCCTGAGTATCTCTGTCATTGGAGCACACCGGTTCCGTCCCTGGTTAATGCCCTCAACGTTTTTAATCCTTTTAGGGGACTCAGAACAGCGTGGACTGGGCGCAGGCCGACGGGGAGGTGCCGACGAAGCGCGCGACCAGGTCCTTCAGGTCTAGCGCCTTGAGCATTCCCAGCTCGTCGCGGTAGACGGCGAGCCTGCCCTTGGCGCCCAGCAGCTCCCCGCGGTGCTTGCCGGCGGTGGGCATCACCCGCGGCGCCGTGGCCAGGCCGCGGAGGGGATAGCCGTCAAGAACCTGCGGCCGCCCCGCGGCCGGGAACGAGGGGGACATGCCTTCCCAGATGCGGACCGCCTCTTCCAAGGAGCCGTCGACCGCGCTCTCCGCCAGCGACTGCAGGGACGTGGCCTGCGGCAGGCCCCTCTCCCGGGAGATCCTCTGCTCGGCCTCCCGGGCCTCGTAGCGGCTGCGCTGCCTCTCCAGCTCCACGATCAGGTCGGCGCCCTGTTCGATGCCCCTCTCCCGCAGCCGGGAGCTGCGGGTCATTCCCACCTTCGCCCGGGGGCCGAAGAGGGCCAGGTACACGGTGTGCTCCTCGCCGCAGACCGTGCCCTCGCAGAGCGTGCCGCGGCAGCGCGGCTGGAAGCGGCACTCCTGCACCGGGAAGCTGTCGCAGGCGCGGCATCGGCCCAGCCCGGGCGTCAACGTCTCCAGGCAGGGGGCGCCGTCCCGCTCTCCGGTGCAGAGGCGGGCCTCCGACACGAAGAGGTCCAACGGCTCGAGGGAGAGGGGGCGCAGCTCGCCGCTGTCGTTCATCATCTCCCAGAGCTCGGGGGTGAAGCCCCTCCAGCGGAAGGCGACGACCTGGGAGCGGTGGCATCTCAGCGGGTCGGACCCCATGATCTCGGCGGCGTCGCGGAACATTTCAGCGCTGTCGGACGCTGAGGTACTGCGGCGGCACCTCTTTGCATAGGTAGACCGTGCGGGCGGCGCGGCCGATGGCCACGCCGTCGGCGGTGGCGGCGGCGGTGTCCACCGCCAGTATGACCGGCTCGTCCACCCTCACCGATCCGGCGGAGTGGGCGTCCTCATAGGTCTTGGACAGGTGCACCATGCGGCGGTCGGAGGGGATTATCCCCATCTCCAGGATTATCTCCGCCTCCTCGGGCGTGGCGGGGTAGAACAGCTCCGCGGGGATGTTGTCGCTGGGGTGCATGAGGTCGAGGTCCAAGGTGTGGCCGTAGGTCGCGCGCACCTTGTCGTTGCTCACCTGGTAGCGCCCCTTGGGGTCGCTCTCCACCAGGGCCACGATGTGGTGGCTTCGCAGCCAGTGCATGCGGCGGCTGCGGTCCCTCAGCGCGGATACCAGGTCGCGCAGGTCCACATAGCCCTGCTCGTCCATCTCCAGCTCGAAGCGCTCGGGGAAGTGGCGCAGCACGCCGGCCATGGTGCGGCCCACCTTGTCCATCTCCTCGGCGCTCATGAGGAACTTGCCCTCCTCTTCGCAGACTGGGCAGGTCTCGTCACGGAAATACCCATGGTCCTCGCATTCCCTCAGCATGTTCACCTCTGAAGGCTGTACAGTCAAGAAATACCTTTCGATGCGGCGGCGAGCTCGGCCGCCTTCACCGTGTTCTGCATCAGCATGGCGATGGTCATCGGGCCCACCCCTCCGGGCGAGGGCGATATCGCCGACGCCCTCTGCTTTACGTTCTCGAAGTCCACATCGCCCACCAGGCGGTAGCCCTTCTCGCTGCCGGGGTCCTCGACGCGGTTGGTGCCCACGTCCACCACCGCCGCCCCCTCCTTCACCATGTCGGCGGTCACGAAGAGGGGCTGGCCGATGGCGGCGATGAGCACGTCGGCCCGCCTCGTCACCTGGGCCAGCGCCGGGGTGCGGGAATGGGCCACGGTGACGGTGGCGTCCGCGCCCGCGCCCTTCTGCATGAGCATGGCGGCGATGGGCTTGCCCACGATGTTGCTGCGGCCGAGCACCACCACCTCCTTGCCCTCGATGGCCACCCCGCTGCGCAGCAGGAGCTGCTGTATGCCCGCCGGGGTGGCCGGGAGGAAGAGGGGGTCGCCGATGAGCATGCGGCCGACGTTCAGCGGATGGAAGGCGTCGACGTCCTTGAGCGGGTCTATGCGCTCGATGACCTTCCTCTCGTCCACATGCGGCGGAAGCGGCAGCTGGCAGAGCACCCCGTGCACGCCAGGGTCGCTGTTCAGGCCGTCGAGCACGGCCAGGAGCTCCTCCTCGGAGGCGTCGGCGGGCAGGGCGCGGGTCAAGGAGTCTATCCCCAGGCGCTCGCAGGCCTTGCCCTTCATGCGCACATAGACATGGGATGCGGGGTCGTCCCCCATGATGACCACCGCCAGGCAGGGGTTCGTCCCCTTTCCGCGCAGCTCGGCGAGCCTCTGCTCCAGCCCCGCGGTGACCTGGGCGGCCACCTCCTTGCCGTTCATCAGACGGTAGCTCATCTTACCCTGCTCGACTATGCTAGGTCGCTATTTATGCTTTTCAGCCGGAGAAATCTAATTTAAAGGTAAGGGAATCACCCCCCGATGAACGGCCGCATCGGCAGCACGGAACCGGGCCTCCGCCCCATCGGGGAGGTGGCGGAGTCCCTCGGCCTCGACCGCGAGGATCTTGTACTCTACGGCCGGGAGACCGCCAAGGTCCCCCTGTCGTCCCTGGAGGGCCTGAGGGGTCGCCCCGACGGCAAGCTGGTGGTCACCACCGCCATAACCGCCACCCCGGCAGGGGAGGGGAAGACCGTCACCACCATCGGCCTGGTGCAGGGACTGGGAAGGCTGGGCGTCAAGGCCATGGGCACGCTGCGCGAGCCTTCGCTGGGGCCCACGTTCGGCATCAAGGGGGGCGCCACCGGCGGCGGCCGGGCGCAGGTGCACCCCATGGTGGACATCAACCTCCATTTCACCGGCGACATCCACGCGGTGGGCGCCGCCCACAACCTGCTCTCGGCGGTGCTGGAGAACCACATCGCCAAAGGCAACGAGCTCGACATCGATCCCGTGCGCATCATGCTGGGCAAGGCCATGGACATCGGCTCGCGGGAGCTGAGGCACATCGTCATCGGCCTGGGGGGCAAGGCCCGGGGCGGCGTCCCCCATGAGAGCTCGTTCATGATCACCCCCGCCTCGGAGATCAGCGCCATCCTCGCCCTCGCCAACGACCTGGGCGACCTGAGGCGCCGCCTGGAGGAGATGACGGTGGCCTACGACAACCAGGGCCGGCCGGTGCTGGCCCGGCAGCTGGGCTGCGTAGGGTCGCTGATGGCGCTGCTGAAGGACGCGGTGAACCCCAACCTGGTGCAGACCGTCGAGGGGCAGCCGGTCTTCGTGCACGGCTTCCCCTTCGCCAACATCGCCCACGGCACCAACTCGGTGATAGCCACGCGCTACGCCCTCAAGCTCGCCGACGTGGTGGTCACGGAGACCGGCTTCGCCGCCGACCTGGGGGCGGAGAAGTTCTTCAACATCGTCTGCCGGCAGTCGGGCCTCAGGCCCGACTGCGTGGTGATGGTGGCCTCGCTGCGGGCGCTTAAGATGCACGGCGGCAAGGCGGTGGAGGAATGCCACCTCCCTGACGCGGACGCCCTGGAGGAGGGGATGGGCAACCTCTACCGCCACCTCTCCAACGTCGGCCTCTTCGGCCTCCCGGCGGTGGTGGCCCTGAACCGTTTCCCCGGCGACGCGGACGATGAGCTGGAGATGGTGCTAGAGCGGCTGCGGGGCATGGGCGTGGAGGCGGCGGTCTCCACCGTCTTCGAGGACGGCGGGGCCGGGGGCGTGGAGCTCGCCCAGAAGGTCCAAGCGGTGCTCGAGAGGGGGGAGAGCGATTTCCGCAGCCTCTACGAATGCTCGCTGGACATCAGGGAGAAGGTGGAGACGGTGGCCAAGAAGGTCTACGGCGCGGGGCAGGTTATTTTCCTCAGCGCCGCCGAGAAGGCCATCGACGCCGCCGAGGGGCACGGCTACGGACGCCTGCCGGTGTGCATGGCCAAGACCCAGGCCTCGCTCAGCGATGACCCGCGCAAGCGCGGGGCCCCCGAGGGCTGGAAGCTCACCGTAAGGGAGGTCTTCATATCCAGCGGCGCGGGATTCGTGGTCCCGGTCTGCGGCCAGATGAACCTGATGCCAGGGCTGCCCAAGCGCCCCTCGGCGCTCGACATCGACCTGGACGAGAACGGCCAGGTCACCGGTCTGCGCTGAACCGGCGCTCCAGCTCCTCGAGGGTGAGGACCTCGAAGCCGAGGTCCTTGGCGCGGCCGAGCACCTGGGCCAGGGCCTCCGTCTGCGCCGCCGCCTCCGCCTTGCCGCGGCGCCCGTCGCGGACGCCCTCCGCCACATGCCAGCTGTGAGTCGCCATCACCAAGGCCCCCGCCCGGAAGCGCTCCAGCATGCCGAAGTAGTCCTCCACCGGCCGGCGGCCCTCGTGCATCGCCCACAGGTAGGAGTCCATGATTCGCCCCTCGGCGTCCCTGTCCCTCGCCAACGGGATCTCCAGCATGCCGTTGTCCAGCCTCCATGGCGTCACCGACCCCTCCTCCGCGGCCGCCGTCATCGACGAGTCGTAGGAGAAGCCCTCCTCCCCCAGATGGGAGAGGACGCGCGGGTCGATGTTCAGGTAGGGCGCGCGGAAGCCGCGGGGGACGATGCCGCAGCGGGAGGACAGCGCCTCCTTGGAGCGGCGTATTATGGCGCGCAGCTCCCCGTCGTCGGGGACGAGGCCGCTGCTCTCGCCGGTGAGGTCCTCATGGCCCATGCCGTGGCAGGCGAGCTCGTGCCCCCTCAGCACCGAGGCGTCGGGGAGGCTGAGCAGGGTCTCCCCCTCGGCGAAGACCGTGGCCGGCAGCGACAGGGAGCGAAGCATGTCGGCGATGGCCTCCATGCCCTCGGCCGAGGCGGAGTGGCGCGGCGGGACGCCCCGCCCCCGGTCGCGGGACGCCGCCGCCATCTCGCCTGGGACGGCGACGTTGCAGTCCCGGTCGAGGTCAACGGTGAACGCCAAGACCCTCATGCCCTGCGGAGCGCGTTGCGGCTGCATCAATGTGACAAGGCCGCCGGCGGACATAAAGGTTATATCCGCCCTGCCCTTGAATGAAGATGCGCCCCCCGGGGGCGGGCGGAGGTCAGGCAATGATAATCGGCGAGCAGAAAGCGTTGGATGAGATCGTCGCCATGGTGGAGAAGGAGGGCGGGGGCCGCATACTGGTGGCCGGCTGCCGGTCCTGCGTGGCGGTATGCCTCGCCGGCGGCGAGGACGAGGTCGAGCAGCTCGCCGGCTCCCTCCGCGAACACTCCGAGGAGCGCTCGTTGGGGTGGGAGCTGCGCACGGTGACCCTGCAGAGGCAGTGCGAGCGCTCCTTCGACGAGGCCATAGCCGATCTGGTGGAATGGTCCGACGTGCTGGTATCACTGGGCTGCGGCGTCGGCGCCCAGGTCCTCAGCGAGGTCTACCCGGACAGGGTGGTGCTGCCCGGAATCGACACCTCGTCGATGGGCGCCCCGGACGGGAGGGGGAAATGGAAGGAGCGTTGCGCCGGATGCGGGGACTGCACCGTCCATCTCAGCGGCGGCATATGCCCCATCGCCCGCTGCTCGAAGATGCTGCAGAACGGCCCCTGCGGCGGGTCGCAGGGGGGCAAGTGCGAGACCTCCCCGGACCGGGACTGCGCCTGGCAGCTGATATACGACCATCTGCGCGCCAAGGGCAGGCTCGACCTCCTGGAGACCCCGCTGCCGCCCAAGGACTGGTCCAGGTCGCGCGACGGCGGCCCCCGCACGGTGGTCAAGGGCGGGGGGTCGGGGCGTTGAAGTCCGACGGTTCCCTGGAGCGCCTGCTCGCCGACGGGGAGTTCGTCGTCACCTCGGAGATAGGGCCGCCCAAGTCCGCCGACGGCGAGGGTGTGCGGCGCAAGGCCCGTCTCATGAAGGGGCATGCCGATGCTTTCAACGTCACCGACAACCAGACCGCCATCGTGAGGATGTCCTCGCTGGCGGCCAGCCTCTTCTGCATACAGGAGGGCGTGGAGCCCATCATGCAGATGACCTGCAGGGACCGCAACCGCCTCGCCATGCAGTCGGAGGTCCTCGGGGCCGCCGCGCTGGGCGTCAAGAACCTGCTGTGCATAACCGGCGACCACCAGAAGTTCGGGAACCAGCCCCAGTCGCGCAACGTCTTCGACCTCGACTCCTCCCAGCAGCTGATGGTCTTCAAACGGATGCGGGACGAGGGGGAGATGTGGTGCGGGGACCCCATCGAAACGCCCCCCCGCATGTTCCTGGGGGCGGCGGCCAACCCGTTCGCCGACCCCGTGGAGCTGGGAGTGGTGAGGCTGGCCAAGAAGGTGCAGGCGGGCGCGGACTTCATCCAGACCCAGGCCATCTTCGACCTGCAGCGTTTCGAGGAATGGATGGGCATGGTGCGCTCCCGCGGGGTCGACAAGGACGTGCACATCCTGGCGGGGATCATCCCCCTGCGTTCGGCCAAGGCGGCCAGGTTCATGGCCACCAAGGTCCCGGGGATGCGCGTCCCCGAAGAGGTGCTGGAGCGGATGGAGGGGGCCTCCGATGAGAGGGCCGAGGGAATGAGGATTTGCCTGGAGACCATCGAGGAGCTGCGCGGCCGCCCGGGCATCGCCGGCATCCATCTGATGCCGGTGAACTGGGAGAGCGCCCTTCCTGAGATAGTGGAGAGGGCGGGGCTGCTGCCCCGGCCTCAGGCGCGCAGGTAGTCCTCGCAGTAGAGCTTCTGGTCGAGGAGGACCTGCGCCGTCTTGACGGTGTCCATGGTCATCCTGTCCTCGGGGTCCAGTATGGCGGCGCTCAGGCCGGCCCCCATCAGCATCGCCAGGTAGGTGCTGTTGAGCAGGCTGCGGTCGCGGCATCCGTTGGACACGTTGCTCAGCCCAACCACCGTGCGGGGGGCGGGGTCGTTGAGCATGCGGAACGCCCGCAGCGCCTCTATGACCTTCCAGCCCTGGTCCTGGGCGGCGACCACCGGGAGGACCAGCGGGTCGAGGAGTATGCGTTCGGGCATCACATCGTGCTCCATGGCGGTGGTCATCATGAGCATGGCCATCTCCGCGCGGCTGTCCGCGTCGTTGGGGACCCCGCGCTCGTCCATGGTCAGGCAGATTATGTCAGCGTCGTGCTCCCTCGCCAGAGGGAAGAGGGCCAGCATCTTCTCCGCCTCGGCGGTGCTGGAGTTGATTATCGCCGGGTTCTCGCAGGCCTCCAGGCCGGCGGCCATCGTCTTCAGCCCGGGGGTGTCGATGCACAGGGGCAGATCGCTCGCCTCCTGCACCGTCCTCACCAGCCAGCGCATTGCCTCCGGGCCCTCGGCGCCCCGGCCCGGCCCGATGTTCACGTCCAGCGCCCCCGCGCCCGCCTGCACCTGACGGAGGGTCAGCTCCTGGATGAAGTCCGAGTCCCTCTCGTCGATGGCCTTGCCCACGGAGCGGAAAAGGCCGTTTATCCTCTCGCTGATGACCATCATGTCCTTCATTGGTTGATATCGCATCATTATAAAAAAGATGACCCGCGGGGGGAATCCATTACATTTATGATTGACCTAGCGATATAGGCATGGCATACCCCGGTATGCCCGCATCGGGAGGAATCTCACTGGTAAGAATCGAGAGGGCGCTTCTGAGTGTTTCTGACAAGGAGGGAGTGGTCGAGTTCGCGCGGGAGCTGGACTCCATGGGGGTGGAGCTGGTGTCCACCGGAGGCACGGCCAAGCTGCTGGCGGAGGCCGGTCTGGATGTGACCGAGGTATCCGAGATCACCGGATTCCCGGAGATGCTCGACGGCAGGGTCAAGACCCTGCACCCCCGCATACATGCCGGCATACTCGCCCGCCGCGACTCCCCGGAGCACATGGAGGCCATCGAGGCGATGGGGATAGGCCCCATAGACATGGTCGTCATCGACCTCTACCCCTTCAAGAGGACGGTGGCGGAGGCCCCGGACGACATGGAGGCCATCATCGAGAACATAGACATCGGCGGGCCCAGCATGCTGAGGGCGGCCGCCAAGAACCACCGCTCGGTGGCGGTGGTCAGCTCGCCGCAGCAGTACCCCATGGTTCTTGAAGAGATGCGGGGCGGCGGGACCGTGAGCGAGGAGACCCGGAGCTGGCTCATGGCGGATGCCTTCATAAGGAGCGCCAACTACGATGCGATGGTCGCGGACGTCATGAGGAGGCGGCACCAGCCTGATGTCTTCCCCGCCTCCCTGCCCTTCCCCAACGAGAAGGTGATGGGCCTGCGCTACGGCGAGAACCCCGACCAGAAGGCGGCCTTCTACGCCGACCCCTTCACCGAGGGACCGACCGTGGCCAAGGCGGAGCAGCTGCACGGCAAGCAGCTGTCGTTCAACAACATACTCGACCTCGACAAGGCGCTGGACATAGCCATGGACTTCGAGCGCCCCACCGCGGTCATCATGAAGCACACCAACCCCTGCGGCCTCGCCAGCGCCGATGACGTGCACCGGGCCTTCGTGGACGCCTATGCGGTGGACCCGAAGTCGGCCTTCGGCTGCGTCATATGCCTGAACCGCGTCTGCCCCGCGTCGGTGGCGGAGGAGATACGCGACAACAAGTACTTCGTGGAGGCCATCATCGCCCCCGATTTCGAGCAGGGCGCCTTGGACATACTCCTGCAGAGGAAGAACGTCCGCCTGCTGAGGACCGGCTGCCCCATCGGGCCCTCCGTCCGCAGCCGCGAGCTGAAGATGAAGAAGGTGCAGGGCGGCATCCTGGTGCAGACCGATGAGGAGCTGAGGATCTCCCCCGAGGACCTCAAGGTGGTCACCAAACGGGCGCCCAGCGAGGAGGAGATGCGGGCGCTGCTCTTCGCCTGGAAGCTGGTTAAGCACGTCTGGTCCAATTCGGTGGTCTATGTGAAGGGGGAGAGGGCCGTGGGCATCGGCGCGGGGCAGATGAGCCGGGTGGACTCAGCGATGATTGCCAGTGTTAAAGGTGGGGATGACACCGAGGGCAGCGTGATGGCCTCGGACGCGTTCTTCCCCTTCCGCGACGGCGTGGACGAGGCCGCCAAGGCGGGGGTGACCGCCATCATCCAGCCGGGCGGCTCGATAAGGGACCAGGAGTCGATAGACGCCGCCGACGAGCACGGCATGGCCATGGTCTTCACCGGCTGCCGCGTCTTCCGCCACTGATCACTCCTCATCGTCGAAGATTATCATCGGCCTGCCCTCGGCCTTCCTCTTCATATGGCCCCCGGGCCCGCCCCTCTCCTTGCGCGCCGCGTCGATGCATTCCTCCGACTCGCAGGTGAAGGCGGCGAAGACGAAGTTCTTCGCGGTCCTGCCGCAGAACTGGCATACGTAGTCCTCGATGTTCATGCCCGGGAATCGCCCCCTACGGATATGCTTTTTGCGGGGGAAAATTCCTTAACCGGAATCCCGATAAAGCAGGGGATGGATGATTTCGACCTCGATGACATCTCCGACCAGCGTCTCACGGAGATGTTCTCCCTCGCCGGCTGCCAGGACTGCGGCGCCTGCGCCCGGGCCTGCCCCAGCGCCAGGCACGGGGGCATCGACCCCCACGAACTGGTCCAGGGGATGCTCGGCGGGGGGAGCGAGGAGAACGTGTGGGACTGCCTCCTCTGCTACATCTGCGATGACGTCTGCCCGGCGGACATCGGGATCGCCCTGCTGATAACCCATCTCCGCTACCGCTCCGCCCTGGAGGGTGATGCCCCTGGGCGCTTCAAAAGGGGCGCGGCCTCCTTCCTCAAGGAGGGCCGCGGCTTCCCCAAGGGGCCGCGGACGGCCCGGTCCCGCGAGGACCTCGGCCTGCCCGAGATGGGGAACGGGGACCGGGCCATGCGGGAGCTGGGCAAGATAGTCTCGCGAACGAGGTTCTCCCATGAATGATCCCTACCTCTATCCTGGCTGCGCTATACCCGCGAAGCTCCCCTTCGTTGAGGCCGCCGCCCGCTTCCTGCTCGACGCCCTTGGGATCGCCCATGAGGACTTCCCGGACTTCACCTGCTGCGTCGAGCCGGTGGGCCTGAGGTCGCTGGGGCTGGAGACCTGGCTCGTCAGCGGGGCCCGGCTGCATGCCATCGCCGGCCGCGGCGGGCGCTCGGTCCTGACGCTCTGCGACGGCTGCACCCTGTCATTGAAGGAATCGGGAGAGCTGCTGGACGCCAGCGGCAAGGGGATCGCCGCCCCCGTGCTGAGGGAGCTGGGGATGGAGTACCGCGGCCAGGCCGAGGTGCTGGGCCTGATGGAGCTCCTGCACTCCCGCCTCGAGGACCTCAAGGGATTGAGGAGCGGCGACTGCAAGCTCCGCCTGGGCATACACCCGGGCTGCCATGCCGAGCACCTCTCGGAGAACTCCGGCGGCGCCAGCGCCATGCTCGCGGAGATCGTCGAGGCCCTGGGCTGCGAGGCGGTGCGGGCGAGGGAGCGGGTATGCTGCGGAGGCTCGCTGACATCGGTCAACGACGAGGTCTCGAGGAAAGTGAGCGAGGAGGCCGTCTCCTCCTACCCGGGCGTGGACGCGCTGGTAACATCATGCCCGTTCTGCTTCCTGCAGTTCGACACGGTCACCAGAAGAATCCCGGTCATCCACGTGGCGGAGCTGGCGGCCGGCTGCCTCGGCTGGGAGCTGGACTGCCTCTCCCATCATCGCACCCGCCTCTAGAGCAGGTGCAGGGAGAACTGCAGCGACGGGGCGGAGTGGGTGAGGAAGCCCATCGACACCCGGTCGGCGGCCGCGGCGTACAGGGGGGCCTCCGCGGGGCCGATGCCGCCGGACGCCTCGACCATCACGCCGGGGTGCTCCTCCTTTATCCTGAGGTAGCAGCGGCGGGCCTCCGCGGGGCTCATGTTGTCGAGAAGCACCACGTCCGCCCCCCAGGAGGCGGCGGCGAGGGCGGCGGCCAAATCCTCGGCCTCAACGACCACCGTGCCTGGCCCCCTGCCCTCGAGGAGCGCGAGGGCCTTGTCCATCCCCCCGGCGGCGTCGATGTGGTTGTCCTTGACCATGATATGGTCCGAGAGGCTCATGCGGTGGGGCTCGCCCCCGCCCAGCTCCACCGCCTTCTTCTGCAATGCGCGGAGCCCCGGTAGGGTCTTGCGGGTGGCGGCCACGGTGACCGCCGGGTTCACGGCGCGGCAGCCCTCCAGGACCTCCCGCGTGACGGTGGCGACCCCGGACATCATCATCATGATGTTGAGGCAGGTCCTCTCCCGCAGCAGTATCTGGCGCAGGTCCCCCTCCACCCTCATCACCTCGTCGCCGGCGGCGAGGTGGGAGCCGTCCTTCATGACAGCGATGACCTCCAGGCCGCCGTCGCGGAACAGCCATGCCGCCTCCTCCGCCCCGGCGAGCACCCCGGGGGCGCCGCTGCTCACCGTGGCGCGCGCCTCGGCGCCCGCGGGCACGAGCAGCTCGCTGGTGACGTCGCCCGCGGGGGCGTCCTCCTCCAGGAAGAGCCTCAGTCGCTCCATATGCCTACTCCAGCTCGTAAGTCTTCTCCAGCTCCGGGAGTATCACGTTGTACCTGCCGTTCAGCTCCTCGTAGAGGGGCTCGCGGCTCTCGGAATGCATTATCACTATGTTCTGCGGGTCGCAGCCCTTCACGAATGAGACCAGCTGGTCATGGTCGGCGTGGGCGGAGAAGTCGTACCTCTGCACCTCGCAGTTGATCTTCTCCATGCTGCCGTCGATGTTCACATAGCCCTTCTCCAGCAGCATCCTGCCGTTGGTGTCCTCGGCCTGGAAGCCGGTGATGAGGATCGCCGACAGGGGGTCGTCCTTGACGCTCTTCATGTAATTGAGCACCGGGCCGCCGTCGAGCATCCCGCCGGTGGTCACGATGACCTCGCCCTTGCGCGCCTTCCCGCGCATCTGGGCGTTCTTCACCTCCTTGAAGGCCCTCCGGGACGCCCGCAGGGCCTTGGGGTTGATCAGGTACTCGGGGTACTGCATGTACATCCTGGCGATGGAGCGGCCCATGCCGTCCAGCCACTTGTCGTAATGCGTGCCGTTGAGCAGCATCATGACCTCTTGGGTCCTGCCCACCGCGAAACAGGGAATCAGGACCTTGCCGCCGCGGTTGACGACCTCCTCTATCTTGTCGAGGAAGGCCTTCTCGCTCTGCTTGCGGTCGGGGTGCAGCCTTCCGCCGTATGTCCCCTCGATTATGAGGTTGTCGCACTTCNCCGGCTCGGCCGCCTCGACCAGCCTGGTGTTGATGGTGTGGATGTCGCCGGTGTAGAGGGTGCTGCTCCCGTTGAATACCTGGAACATCATCGCCCCCGGCACGTGGCCGGCGCGGTGCATCTCCACCTCCAGGTCGCCCACCTCGATGACGTCGCCGAACTCCAGCGGTATGACGTTCCTCATCGTCCTCTCTATGTCGTCCTCGTTGTAGGGCTCGGGGTACCCCTCGGCCTTGGCTATCTTCAGCGAGTCGTACATCATCATCTCCGCTATCTCCGCGGTGAGCGGGGCGGTGAAGATGTCGTTGTCGTACCTGCTGGTGAGCCAGGGTATCATGCCGCAGTGGTCGAGGTGGCAGTGGGTAAGGAAGGCGTGGTCCACCTTCGGCGCGGGCAGGGGGTAGCTCGGCGGCTTCGTCGGGCTCATTCCGTACTCGAACATCATGCTACGGCCGCCGGCCTCCATGAGCATGCCCATGCGGCCCACCATGTCCGCCCCTCCCAGGAATTTAATCTTCGTTGTCATTGGGTCATTCACCTACTATCTGTATGATGAGTTCGCGGCGGCGGTCCCTGACGTCGTTCTCCACCAGGGCGACCTGCTGCCATCGGCCCAGGTCCATCTCGCCGTCCGTGAACGGGATCGTGATCGTTCCGCCCAGCACGCTGGCGCGGATATGCGAATGGCCGTTGCCGTCTCCCCAGACGCGGTCGTGCCGGTACTCGGCGTTCCGCGGGGCCATCCGCTCCAGGGCGTCCGACAGGTCCGGCTCGAGCCCGGCGTCCCTCTCCATGAACACCAGCGAGGCGGTCGAGCCCTTGGCGAAGATGCAGAGCAGGCCCTCCTTCAGGCCGCTCTCCTTCAACGCGTCGCGGGCGTCGCCGCAGACGTAGAGCGCATCGCCGCTCCTGGTGTCGTAGCTCAGGACCTTCCTGTAGACCCCCATCGCTGAAGCCTAACAACAACACCTTTATTTAATTTCCCCCGGAACGCCGATGCCATGGAATGCTGTCCAGCCACGCTCCGCCGGCCTTCGCGGCCGCTCCGAGCTTATAAAGAACGCCCTGATAGGCGAGTGATAAACATTAAATAATCATGGCAATAATACAAAGAATGTCGGACTCATGTCTGACAAGGGATGCACATGAAGACAGGGTTTGGGATGACCAGCCGTGGCTATCGTAACCGGGGCTCGGACGGCAGGGGCGACGGCGCCCCTGGCCGTGGACCGAGGCCGGGAAGGTCCGCCGACAGGCCATACAGCTTCCTGGCCGCCGTCAAGTACACCTTCGTCCTGTCCCTTCTCCTGTGGTGGCTCCCCATATTCGGCCAGATGATCTCCGGCTACGTCGGCGGCAGGAAGGCGGGCTCGCCCAACATGGGCATGCTCGCCGCCCTCATACCGGTGGGGGCCTTCACCGCCCTGATCTACGCCATCGAGACGGGGACCATCGCCCCCATCGATTTCATAAACGGCAGCAACGCCGCCCTCCTGGACGCCTTCAGCGCCGAGCTGCCCGCCCTGGGGGCGATGATGGGCGCCACGGTCGCTTACATGGACTCGTTCATGGCGGCGGTCGGCTCCACCACCTCCCTCAACATCAACAGCTACATCATCACCATCGTCTTCGCCTACGTGGGCGGCATCCTCTCCGAGCAGGGGCGCCGCGAGATGGACTACGTGCGTCAGCACGCCCCTCCCGCTTCCAAGGCCCAGGGCAGGCCCTCCTTCGAAAGCTTCGACGAGTGCACACCGGTCAAGGGGAAGGCGGTGCGCCAGACCCCCAAGGCGGAGCCGCGGCGAAGACCGGCCCCCGCCGTGGCCGCCAACGCGTTCAACGGCCTCCTCCACCGCGCCGAGGTCAACGACCCCAACCGGGACAGGGGGCAGGGCCGCAAGGGCCGCGAGGATTTCGAGTACGTTTGAGCCCGGCAAGGCTAACAATTTTTATACGTCGATTTGTTGGGGTAGAAGGAGGATTGACGCATGTTCTGCCCTGACTGTGGTTCCCTTATGTTCCGCAGCGGAACGACGTTCCGCTGCAGCCGCTGCGACCTGGAGACGAGCCAAGGAGACGGGTCACAGAGTTTCGTGACCAGCTCCAGGGACAAGGAGACCACCGTGATAGAGGAGGCCTCGGCCACGCTCCCCAAGACCCGGGCCCCCTGCCCGGACTGCGGGCACAGCGAGGCCTTCTTCGTGATAAGGCAGACCCGGGCCGCGGACGAGCCGGAGACGCGCATCTACCGCTGCTGCAAGTGCAGCCACTCCTGGCGCGAGTACTGAAAGGTCAACCTTTATTATCTAAAACGACTGTGTCAGCAAAGGAAGGGGAAACATGTTTCAGGCAAAGATCAGGTCGGACACACTCAAGGGCATAGTGAACATAATCTCCACCCTCGTGGACGAGGCCAAGTTCAACATCGGGCCGGAGGGCCTGAACCTCAAGGCGGTGGACCCCGCCCATGTGGCGATGATCGACCTCGACCTCAAGAAGGAGGCCTTCGAGGAGTACGCCGCCGACGAGACCAAGATCGGCGTGGACCTCGACAAGGTCAAGGACGTTCTGAAGCTGGCCTCGTCCGGCGACATCGTGGAGATGGAGCAGGACGAGGAGAAGAGCCGCCTGGTCATGAAGGTGGGCAACATCGTCAGGCGCATGAACCTGGTGGACACCTCGAGCATGAGCGACCCCCGCGTCCCCGAGCTCAACCTGCCCGCCCTGGTCGAGCTCTCCGTCAGTGAGATACAGAAGGGCATCAAGGCCGCGGAGAGCGTCTCCGACCACATAGCCCTGACCGCGGAGCCGGACTACTTCGAGCTCTACTCCGAGGGCGACACCGACTCCGTGAACCTGAGGCTGGAGAAGTCCCAGCTCATCTCGGTGAGCGCTGATGAGAAGGCGCGGTCCCTGTTCCCGTTGGACTACTTCTCCAACCTGGTGAAGGCGGTGCCTTCCGACACCAGCGTGCGGATCAATCTGGGCAACAACTTCCCGGTGAGGATCATGTTCAGCCTCGCCGACGGCAACGGCAGCGTTGGATACCTCTTGGCGCCCCGCATCGAGAGCGACTGAGGCGCATATGAAATCATACGCGAGCAAACCCCTTCCCTCCCCCATAACTAAGGACAAATGTTTTTTACGGCGTCCCCATACTTCCGGTCGCCCGGTTCCGAAGAGGTGTGTCCCAATTGCCCCGTGAAGACAGTTCCATCGAATCAATGAAGGAGAAGGCCCGCCTGGTGCGTAGGCACATCGTCGAGATGACCTGCGCGGCGGGATCCGGCCACCCTGGAGGGTCGCTATCGTCCGCCGAGATCCTCACCGCCCTCTACTTCCGCGTGTTGAAGCACGACCCCAAGCGCCCGGACTGGGAGGGGCGGGACCGCTTCGTGCTCTCCAAGGGCCACGTGGCCCCGGCGCTCTACGCCGTTCTGGCCGAGGCGGGCTATTTCCCCACCGAGGAGCTGCTCACCCTCCGTGAGCTGGGCAGCCGGCTGCAGGGCCACCCTTCCAAGGGGAAGCTGCCGGGCATAGAGATGTCCACCGGCTCCCTGGGCCAGGGGATAAGCGTCAGCAACGGGATGGCGCTCGCCGCCCGCCTCGATTCCTCCGACCACCGCATATACTGCCTCTGCGGGGACGGGGAGCTGCAGAGCGGCCAGAACTGGGAGGCGGCGATGTTCGCCTCCCATTACGGCCTGGACAACATCACCGTCTTCGTGGACCGCAACCGCCTGCAGATCATGGGCGACACCGAGGACGTCCTCTCCCTGGAGCCTTTGGAGGAGAAGTGGACGGGCTTCGGATGGAACGTCATCGTCATCGACGGCCATGACCTGGAGCGCATAATCGAGGCCTGCGAGGAGGCGCGGCGCTGCAAGGGCCGCCCCACCGTCATCATCGCCAACACCGTCAAGGGCCGGGGGGTCTCCTTCATGGAGAACAACCCCGACTTCCATGGTAAGTGCTGCAGCGAGGAGCAGAAGGACCTGGCCATGAGCGACCTGGAGGGATGCCTGTGAAGAAGGCCAGCCAGCGCTCGTTCTTCGGCAAGGCCCTCGCGGAGCTGGGCGAGGCCGACGAGAGCATCGTCGCCCTCGACGCCGACCTGGGCAGCAGCACCAAGACCAGCGATTTCGCCAAGGTGTTCCCGGACCGTTTCTTCCAGTGCGGCATCGCCGAGCAGAACATGATGGGCACCGCCGCCGGCCTCGCCGCCGCCGGTAAGACGGTCTTCGCCTCCACCTTCGCGGTCTTCGCCACCGGACGCTGCTGGGACCAGATCAGGCAGTCCATAGCGTACCCGCAGCTGAATGTGAAGATCGCCGCCACCCATTGCGGCATCAGCGTAGGCGGCGACGGGGCATCCCATCAGGCCCTGGAGGACGTGGCCCTGATGAGGGCGATGCCCAACATGACCGTCATTTGCCCGGCGGACGCCAACGAGGCCTACAAGGCCACCATCGCCGTGGCATCGATGCCCGGCCCCTGCTACATCAGGATGGGCCGGGCCGACTTCCCCCTGATAACCGATGAGGACGCCCCCTTCGAGGTCGGCAAGGCCAGCATACTGAGGAAGGGCAAGGACGTCACCCTGGTGGGCAGCGGCCAGATGGTATCGCTGTGCCTGGAGGCGGCCGAGATGCTGAAGGAGGAGGGGGTCGCCGCCGAGGTGCTGAACATGGCCACCGTCAAGCCCTTGGACGCCGAGGCCCTCATCGAATCGGTGGAGCGCACCCGCTGCGTGGTGACCGCCGAGGAGCACAGCGTCATCGGCGGCCTCGGCTCGGCGGTGGCGGAGTTCCTGGGCGAGAACGGCAACCAGCCCATGGTCCGCGTCGGCGTCCGGGACAGCTTCGGGGAGTCCGGGGACCCCGAGGAGCTGATGGTGAAGTACGGCCTCACCAAGGAGGACATAGTCCACGCGGCCCGCAAGGCCATCGCCCGCAAGCAGAAGAAGAAGGGATTCCTATGGAGGAAATGACATGAGGATTTTCATAGACACCGCCAACATCGAACAGATCAAGGAGATCCACAGCTGGGGGATACTCGACGGAGTCACCACCAACCCCAGCCTCATAGCGAAGGAGGGCAAGGACCTCAGGACGGTTGTGGAGGAGATCGCCGAGCTGGTCGACGGCCCGATATCGGCGGAGGCGGTGAGCCTCGACGCCGAGGCGATGTTCGAGGAGGGCATGGAGCTCTCCTCCATACACCACAACGTGAACATCAAGCTGCCGATGTCCATCGAAGGGCTGAAGGCTACCAAGGCCCTCTACAACGAGGGCGTGGACGTCAACATGACCCTGGTGTTCTCGCCGCAGCAGGCGCTGCTCGCCGCCAAGGCGGGCGCCCGCTACGTCTCGCCGTTCGTTGGCCGCCTCGACGACATCGGCCACACCGGGATGGACGTGGTGGCGGAGATACTGGACATCTTCGACAACTACGACTTCGACACCGAGGTCATCGCCGCCAGCATCAGGCACCCCCTGCATGTGTCCCAGGCGGCCTCCGTCGGCGCCCACATCGCCACCATACCGCATTCGATACTGCGGAAGATGGTCTCCCACCCCAAGACCGACGAGGGCATAGAGGCCTTCCTCGCCGACTGGGAGAAAGTGAAGAACCTCTGAGCGCATGGCACGAGACGTGGCTGTGGTCGGGGGCGGGCCCGCCGGAAGCAGGGCGGCCGCCCTGCTCGCCAAGGACTGGGACGTGGCGGTGCTGGAGGAGCACCAGGAGAGCGGGCGTCCGGTCCAGTGCACCGGACTGGTCTCGCCGAGGGTCCTGGAGATGGCCGGGGTGAGGCAGACGCCCCTCAACGTCCTGCACGGGGCGGAGATAGAGTTCCCCGGCGGCAGGAGGATCGCCGTCAGCTCGCCCGAGCCGAAGGCGGTGGTCATCGACCGCGCCGACTTCGACCGCCAGCTGGCGGAGCGGGCCATGGACGCGGGGGCGGAGTTCTTCTACGGCCGCCGCTACCTGTCCCGGCGCTGGGAGGGCCGCAGCCGCATCCATTACCGGGAGGACGGCCAGGTGGGCGAGGAATGCGCCCGCCTCCTGGTGGGCGCCGACGGCCACGGCTCGAAGGTGGCGATGGAGGCCGGAGACCCCCGGCCCCGGGAATGGGTGCGGGGGCTGCAGGTGGACCTGCCCATCGCCGACGGCTCCGACACGGTGGAGATACATGTGGGCAGCGAGACCGCGCCTGGCTTCTTCGCTTGGCGTCTTCCCTGCGGCGATTTCACCCGCGTCGGCCTCTGTGTCGGATGGGACCATGGGCCGCCGGCGGACTACCTGAGGGCGTTCCTCAAGAAGCTCTCCCTGGAGGACGTCAAGCCGCTGGACAAGCATTGCGGCAAGATACCTCTGGGAGGTAGGGGGAGGACCTACGGGGACGGCGTCCTGCTGGTGGGGGACGCCGCCGGCCAGGTCAAGCCCGTGTCCGGGGGCGGCCTTTTCCCCGGGCTGACATCGGCCCGATGCCTCGCCGCGGTGGCCGGCGAGGCCCTGCGCGAGGACCGCTGCGACGCCGCCTCCCTCAAGGCCTACGAGAGGATGTGGAGGAAGGAGCTGGGCAAGGAGCTCGCCCGCGGCTACCGGCTCCGCCGCGTGTTCCTCCGGATGTCCGACGAGGACATGGCCAAAGCGTCGGCGATGGTGGACCGGCCCGATGTGCAGCGCCTGTTGAACTCGGGCGACATAGACCGGCCCAGCGACCTCGCCGCGCCCTTGCTGCGGAAGGTGCCCGGGCTGCTGCGCTTCTCACCCCGGCTGGTCTCGGCCATGGTGATGAGGTGAGGATGCGCCTGGCGGTGGTCCCCCGGGAGCGGGCGGGCGTCACTGTGTCCGAGCTGTTGGAGCGGGACATGGTGGTGCGCTCGGCGAAGATATCCAAGCGCGACGGCGATGTCCTGGTGCCGGTCAACGCCGCCGGCGAGGAGCATGCCGCAAACCTCGGCCTCACAGTGGTCGAGGGCGAGGTGCACGGCCGCAAGGATGAAAGCCCCCAGCGCATCGTGGCCCGCCTGCTGTCGCTGCCGGAGGACCGGATGCGCCTGCTGCCTATGAGATGGGAGTTCGTGGGCGACGTGGCCGTGCTGCGCCTCGATGAGGGCCTTCGGCCCTACGAGGCGGAGATCGGCGAGGCCTACGCCAAGGCCCTGGGGGTCTCATCGGTATGCGTGGACCGCGGCGGCGTCAGCGGCGAGCTGCGCCGGCCGCGCATAGACCTCATCCATGGGGAGAGCTCGGAGTCGATTCGTCTGGAGAACGGAGTACTCTACAAGCTGGACGTCCGCGAGCTGATGTTCGCCTCCGGCAACAACGACGAGAGGGCGCGCATGGGCTCCCTCGATTGCGGAGGCGAGACGGTGGTGGACATGTTCGCCGGCATCGGGTATTTCAGCATCCCCATCGCCAAGCACGCCGGCGCGGAGAGGGTCTACGCCTGCGAGAAGAACCCGGTGTCGTTCCGGTACCTGAAGGAGAATCTGGCGCTCAACGGCGTGGAGGGATCGGTCACCCCGGTGCTGGGGGACAACCGCGACCTCCCCGTGGCAGGGCTCGCCGACCGCGTGGTCATGGGCTATGTGGGGGGCACCCGGGACTTCCTGTGGAAGGGCTTCGAGCTGCTCGCCCCCGAGGGCACCATACATTTCCATGACACCTACCGGGTGAATGAGATGCCCCGCGCCCTGGAACGGGACGTCGCCCTCGCCGCTGGCGGCCGGGAGCACGAGGTGGCCTCAGTCCGCGAGGTGAAGTCCTACGCCCCCTCGGTGTCCCATTACGTGGCCGACATCAGGGTCTACGGCTGAGGGGGCTCCTCGCCGGAGCCGGAGGCCACGATCATGTTGGCCAACGCGTCGCGGTAATCGTCGCCCTTGGCCTCCATCATCTGGAGGGCGAACTGCTCCAGGAAGCTGGCGAAATCGACCTCCTCGTGGTTGAACTGCCAGGCACCCGACTGCTCGCCGCAGGCGCGCAGGAAGGCCAGGCCGACTGAGCGGTTGCGGTAGCCGCGCGACTCGGACTCCACCGCCTTGCGCACCGAGGGGCCGCCGCCCACCTTGTAGGCCCGCGCCAGGCGGTCGGCGTAAGCGCCGACCTCCCCGAGGTTGGTGAAGACCGGGATGTCCGCCAGTATGCCTTTCGCCTGCTGGCGCAGCAGGGCCTCCGCCACCGCCTTGTTGGGGTTCATCCTCGAGACGTCGCCCATCTCCTCCAGCACCTCCTCCGAGGCCGCCGCCACCACCAGTCGGTCATGGTGCTCCGGCCAGATCTGGTTGATGGCTTCGCTGCTGCGGTCCCCCTTGACCATGACGGTGACGACCTCCTCCTCGAGGAAGCGGCGCAGCACGTCCTTCTCCTCGTCGGAGCCGCGCAGGTCCTGCAGGAATGAGTCTATGTCGCGTCCGTAGTTGCGGTCGCCGATCATCAGCACCGCCGCCCCGGAGCGCTTCATCTCCTGGGAACGCCTCTTCACCACCTCATCGATGAGCTTGCGGTCGCTCAGCTTCCCTTTGGTGTACGACTCCAGAAGGTCCTCGTCCACCCTGAAGTCCTGGAGCGCGGGCTCCTCCATCTCGTGGAAGTTGTGCACCACGTGCACGTCCAGCTCCTTGAGGGGCTGGGGCGAGGTCATGCGGGCGATGATATGGTGGAAGAGGTTGATGTCGCCAGCGCAGTGGCGGCAGACGGTGATGCGCCCCTCGCCGCGGTTGTACGAGAGCACCAGTTTGCCCCGCGACTGCTCATGGCCGCAGGAGCTTCCGTCCAGCTCATAGGGCGATGCCTCCAGCCTCTCCTCGATGTAGGCATCGGGCATGCCGGGGAGCTCGCTGCAGAGGACCTCGTCCTCCAGGGAGTACATCCTCAGCTTCTTCCTCTTGCTCACGTCGGTGTAGGCCAGAAGCCGGAGGTCGGGGTCGTCGTGGTGCTGCACCCCGATGAGCTTGTCGTGCCCCACCTTCCCCCGGGCGGCGTAGGATATGTCCCCCGAGGGCAGCCTGGCGGTGGCCAGGTAAGGAACCTTGCCCGCCGCCGCCAGCGAGACCGTGCCCGCATAGGCCTTCACCAGGGGGTCCGACCCGCGGGCGGCGGCCTTGTTCAGCCTCTCGACGTCATCGATTATGCCCGCCATCGAGGCCATCTTGCGCAGGGGCTTGTCGAAGTGGCAGCG
>SL_5KL_010_SEDDRAFT_10000385_pt1 | contig 28244 bp, 27 predicted proteins | sample SodLakKL_010_SED_FD_9118 | JGI IMG/M metagenome (IMG submission 9118) | reverse complement strand
CCGCCACATCGCCAAGATGCGGCAGGCGGAAAGCATGCTCTCGGACGCCGTCAAAGCCGCGAAAGAGCTCGTTCCCGTCGATTTGGTCGCGGTGGATGTGCGAAACGCTTGGGAAGCGTTGGGTGACATCATCGGCGAAAGCAAGGACACGGCCCTTCTTGACGAACTCTTCTCCAAGTTCTGCTTGGGAAAATGACTATTCTTCATCGAAGCGGTGTTTCCTGCCGTCTTTCTCCCACCCCAGCACATAGTCTAAATTGACGTTGTCGGCGGCGCGGAATACACACTTTTCGACGTCTTTGTTGTGTTTTTTCAATTCCGCCAACACCCTTTTCATCTCTTCGCGTATGGAATCTTTCGACTCCGACCCGAGGGGACAGGCGCAGTCCAAGGTCTTCAATCCCTGACGGCGCATGAGTTTCTCAATCTCTTTTTCCCGGACGAAAAAGAGCGGACGGATGAGATGCATGTCCTCATAGTTTTGCGAACGCACTTTCGGAAGCATCGTCTTGAACGTGCCCGAATAGAACAGGTTCAAAAGCGTCGTCTCTATCACATCGTCGAAATGGTGGCCCAAAGCGAGCTTGTTGCAACCGTGCTTTTCCGCCAAGGTGTAGAGGACACCCCTCCGGATGCGGGCACAGAGAAAACAAGGATTGTCGGGGGCTTTTTCCTGCACGACATCAAAGACCCGTTTATGCTCCACTTGGATATCGATATCCAAGTCGGCCGCGTTCTGCTCGATTTGATCGAGATGTTCGCGGTTGTATCCGGGATCCATGACGATGAACACCACCTCGAAGCCGACAAGAGGATGACGAAGCAGTTCTTTCATCATGACCGCCATGAGCAGGGAGTCTTTGCCGCCACTCATGGCGACGGCGATACGATCGCCTTCTTCGATGAGGTTGAACTGGCGGACCGCCCGCACAAATTTCGACCAAAGCTCCCGCCGATGTTTCTTCACCACATCTTTTTGAACATCAAGGGCTTTTGACATGCAAATCACCTCAAAACACGTTATACTATAAGCCAATCGTCCCGTTCGTACAACCGTGACCAGCCCACTTTATTGTAATTTTTTATAATCAGACTGTATTTTCTTGAATATCGTTGAAATGTGGTATATAATTGAAGCGCACACACCAGGAGGTGGTCATCAATGAGTTTTGAATGGATTTCCCGTAAACCTCGTGAGGGAATTGCCACACTCTATGATACCAACATCACCCTGAACAAAAGTGCCAGTACTCATTTCGACAACGCCTACAGCGTCCTTCTTGGGTTGGATCGTAAAAACAAGCTCATCGCGATCAAGCCGGTCACGAAACAAGAATGGCAGCGGGGCGCCATCCCCGATGAGAAAAGGCACAAGATCACCGTGCGCCCGAGCTATGCACGGGTCAGCAATAAGCGTTTCGTCCAAGATGTCGCAGATCTTATGGGGCTGGACCTTTCAAACCATACCCCGAAGTTCAAAGCCAATTGGAGTTCCGAAGAAAAAGCACTTATCATCGATTTGAACAAGGTCGAGGAGGGTTCCTGATGGAAACAATGCAAATCATCATGATTGTCGTCTGGTTCTCGGTCATCATCATAGCGGCATTCATCGAGGTCGTGACGTTGGACCTCACGAGTCTATGGTTCAGCATCGGTGCCGTGGTCTCTTTCATCCTGGCCATCGTCGGTGTGGGAACGGGCGTACAGTTCGGTGTTTTCCTAGGTTCCAGCCTGTTTTTGATTCTAAGCGTCCGTCCGCTGGCCAAAAAATATTTCCGCACCAACATCGTCGGTACGAATGTCGACAGACTCGTCGGAAAGATCGCCATCTGCACCCAGGAGATTCCCCCGGGTGAACGGGGCGAGGTCCGGGTCGAGGGGAAATATTGGACGGCCATATCGTCGGGAACGGAGACGATCCAAGTCGATGACAAGGTTGAAATCCTCGCCATCGAGGGAGCCAAACTCATCGTGGTGAAAGTATGACAGCGGGAACTTTCCGCCGTATCGCCAGCTTCATGGTCGACTTCGTCATCATCATCTCCTTGGTGTTCACCGTGTTCCGCATATTCGTCGACGGCACCATCCGTGAATTCACCGGCTACGATGAAAGCATGAGTGATTGGCCGTATGCGGCCGGCGAGCTCAGGGACGAGCGCGACGCCCTCAGAAAACGTCTGGAAGAGGACGAAACCTACACCCGGGAGGATTTCGACAGAGACCGGCAGGAACTCGAAGACGAATATAACGAGGCCTATGCCGCCGTCATCCCCTACCTCATGTCCACATTCCTCTATTTCTATTTCGGCTGGGTCGTGGGTAACTACATCTATCAAGGCTTGATGAAAGGCCGCACTTTCGGCAGAAAATGGTTGAAGATCGAACTCGGGGGAAGAGTGAACTGGTGGACGCTCTTCATGCGGGAAGTCCTCTGGAAAGGATTCTTCTGGTTCTTCACGGCTTCCTTCGGCATCTGGCTCGATTTTCTCCTCATTTCCTTCACACAAGAGCGAAAGACCCTGCGGGATCGCATCTCCGGCAACCGGGTGATCTTGGAGGATGTGCCCTATCCCATCTGATACCCCGGATCATCTTCTTCCGGGATGAACCGCATAGATTCCAAGAAGATAATTCCATTCAAAAAGGAGGATTTACATGGCAAGCACCATCGGCACCATATTGGTTACCGGAGGCACCATCGGTATTATACTGGTCATTGCTGTTGTCGTCATCTTGCTCATCTATGTCGCCACCCGTTTCACCATCGTCACCCAGGCCAACCGCTTCATCGTCGAGCGACTCGGCGGATACTACACCACCTGGGATGTCGGTATCCATTTCCTCATCCCCTTCATCGACCGGGTGAAACTGAAGGTCTCGATTAAGGAGCAAGTCGTCGACTTCGATCCGCAACCCGTCATCACCAAGGACAACGTCACCATGCAGATCGACACCGTCGTCTTCTTCCAGATCACCGACCCGAAACTCTACACCTATGGGGTGAACTATCCGATCAAGGCGATCGAGAACATCACCTCGACCACACTCCGGAACATCATCGGTGACCTCGAACTAGACGAATCGCTGACCTCCCGCGACTACATCAACGAGAAAATCCGGACGATCCTCGACGAAGCGACGGACCCCTGGGGCATCAAGATCAACCGCGTCGAAGTCAAGAACATCATCCCGCCCAAGGACATCCGGGAAGCGATGGAGAAACAAATGCGCGCTGAGCGGGAGAAACGTCAGTCCATCCTCATCGCCGAAGGTAACAAACGTTCGGCCATCCTGAATGCCGAAGGTGAGAAAGAGGCACGCATCCTCGCCGCCGACGGTGAGAAACAGACCCGTATACTCGAAGCCGAAGGTCAAGCGGAAGCGATCCTGAAAGTCCAAAAAGCGACTTCGAAGGGTATCGAACTCATCAAGGCCGCCGGAGCCGACGAAGCGTTCCTGCGCCTCGAGGCTTACAAAGCCATGGAGAAGGTCGCCGAAGGTCAAGCCACGAAACTCGTCATCCCCTCCGACATGCAAGGCATGGTCGGTATGGCGTCCACACTCGCCGAAGCCTTCGAGACCACTCCCAAACCCAAGCTTTCCGACAAGACCAAGCAATCACTCGAAGAGAAGAAGGAAAGCGCGAAGAAACAATGAAGAAAAGTGCCCTGGGGCTTCCAGGGCACTTTTTCAAAACGCACAGTTCTTCGGCGTTCTCGGGAACGGTATCACATCGCGGATGTTCTTCACACCCGTGATGTACATGAGCATCCGGTCGAAGCCGAGACCGAAGCCCGCATGGGGCACACTACCGTAACGACGCAACTCCAGATACCATGCGAGTTCGTCCTCGTCCACCCCCATCGCCCGCATCCTCTTTTGCAGGATGTCATGACGCTCCTCACGCTGGGATGCGCCGATAATCTCGCCGGCTCCGGGCACGAGGAGGTCGCAAGCGGCGACGGTCTCTTCATCTTCGTTCAAACGCATGTAGAAGGCTTTGATGTCTTTGGGCCAGTCCGTCACGAACACGGGCCCGCCGAAATGCTCCACCAAAGCTTTCTCATGCTCGGTGGCGAGGTCTCCTCCCTGCTCGGGAGGGGTGTCGAAGGCGGAATCCGCATCGGTCAGAATCGCGACCGCCTCCTTGTGCGTCACCTTGTGGAATTCACTGTTGACAATCTCTTCGAGTTTCTTGATGAGCCCCTTCTCGACGAAACGGTCGAGGAAGGCCATCTCTCGTTCGGCGTGCTTGAGGACGTAACCGATGATTTCTTTGACCATGTCCTCGGAGAGTTCCATGATGTCGTCGAGATCCGCGAATGCGACTTCGGGCTCGACCATCCAGAACTCGGAAGCATGCGTCGATGTGTGGGATTTTTCCGCACGGAAGGTCGGTCCGAAGGTGTAGACGGCCCGAAAAGCCTGAGCGAAGGCTTCGGCCTGCAACTGTCCGGAAACGGTCAGATTGGTCTTCTTACCGAAGAAGTCTTCCGTATAGTCGATATCCCGGCCCTGTTTTTTGATCGTTTCGGGGGTGAGCGTCGTCACCCGGAACATCTCCCCGGCTCCTTCCGCATCGCTCGCGGTGATGATGGGGCTTGCCAGATGGAGGAAGTCACGACTTTGGAAGAACTCATGGATGGCGTGCGTGAGGAGGCTCCGGATCCGGAACACCGCGGTGAATAGGTTCGTCCTTCCTCTGAGATGGGCGTGTTTACGCAAAAACTCCCTTGAATGTCGTTTCGGCTGCAACGGATAGTCCTCGGGCGAATCCCCGATGATTCGCACGGTGCGCGCTTTGATTTCGAAAGGTTGCGCCCTCTGTGGTGTCAAAACGACCTCGCCGGCAACTTCAACGGCGGCACCGGTGCGCACCTTGCGGATCAGTGCGAAGTCTTCGGTCAGACCCTCTTCATAGACGACTTGGATCGTCTCAAAACAGGTCCCGTCGTTCACGTTGATGAAACCGAAAGCCTTCTGGGCGCGATGATTCCGCACCCATCCCTTCAACACCACTTCTTTTCCGGCGTGTTCATCGTGGGTTTCGACCAGTCTCCGAACGGTCATATCCATGGTCATTCCTCCTCTTTTTACAAAAAAACGCCCTTGCGCTCAAGGACGAAAGATTTCCGCGGTACCACCTTGTTTCAAAGAGCACTCTCGCTTTTAACGCAAGCATACGGATGGGTCTACTCGATTCTTCCATCTCTCCCGGTGTTTCTCGCCCGACTTTCATTTCCGGCTCTCACCGTCCCGGAATCGCTTCGATGAGGGAGCCGGACGAAGTGTCCGATCATCGATTTGTATCTGTCATAACTAAATTATAATGCATAAACGCCGTTTGTCAACTCGCGGTGTCTCCACACAATGATCCGCAATGGAGGTGAGGATATCATGGAAAACAACGGAATGCTCGTATTCAGACGCTTATTCGCCGCTTTCTTCGATTTTGTCCTTTTTCAGACACTCTGGTCGTTGAGTCTGCAACTCACGATTCCCATCATCGGTTGGGAAGCGTTCATCAATTGGATTGTGGAAGGCGACATCGGTATCGAGGACGAGATCACCGCCGCATTTGCCGCCTACACGATCGTATCGGCGCTTCTCGGGGTGATCGTCGGTATTCTCTACTACGCCTATGTCCCCTGGATCAAAGACGGAAAGACCCTCGGTAAATCGCTCATGGGCGTGAAAGTCGTGGATGAACGGGGAAGGAACCCTTCCGTGTTGAAACATATGTTGAGGGCGATCATGCTATGGGGGATATATGCCGTCACCCCGTTGTCACTGACGATTCTCATCGACCCCTACATCTACACCCTGCTCACGGGCTCCGTGGGGACACTCTTCTACACGGTTGTCCTGGCCGGTATGTTCATGATTGTCTTCGGGCGCGATGCCCGTGGTCCGCATGACCGGCTTGCCAAGACCCGAATCGTGGATGAAAACTTCGAGCCTTCTTGGGAGATGATCGAACCCGATCTCCGCAAAGAGGATTGGGCCGCCAAAGAGACCATCGACCGCAAAGACGACTTCCTCTACGAATACGACAAACGCGACCCTTGGAAGAAATAAGAATGTCCGCAGACTGTCGGCAGTCTGCGGACATTGTCCAATCTAGGCTGTGGACCGCTTTTGTCAATGCGGTTCGAACAGGTCGGAGAGGGGCTTGTCCTGTAATATGTTCAAGATTCCCTGACCCAAGAGGGGTGCGACGGAAAGCTGCACGACTTTGTCGGATTGTTGGTCTTCCCTGAGCTGGATGGTGTTCGTGCAGATGATCTTCTTGATGCCGCTGCGGTTGATCCTTTCGATGGCCGGATGGGAGAAGACGGGATGCGTACAGGCGGCATAGACTTGGATGGCACCGGCATCCGTCAAGGCTTCGGCGGCGATACCGATGGTCCCCGCGGTGTCGATCAGGTCGTCGATGATGATGGCGGTCTTTCCGGCCACATCCCCGACAATGTTCATCACCTCGGCCTGGTTCGGTTTCGGACGGCTCTTGTCGATGATGGCGATGGGTGCGTGCATGGCGTTGCCGAGGAGCCGGGCTCGCGCCGCACCGCCGTGGTCGGGGGATACGATGACGATGTTGTTCTCATCGAGGGTCTCCCGGAGATAATCGACCAAGATGGGCATGCCGAAGAAATTGTCGATCGGGATGTCGAAGAATCCTTGGATCTGGCCGGCATGGAGATCCATCGATATGACCCGGTCGGCGCCCGCCGTCTCGATCAGATTGGCTACAAGCTTCGCGGATATGGGTTGTCTGGCTGCGGACTTCCTGTCTTGACGGGAATAACCGTAATAAGGCATGACCACATTGACGGTCTTGGCCGAAGCACGACGCACGGCGTCGATCATGACCAACAATTCCATGATGTGCTCATTGACCGGCGGTTGTGTGGATTGGATGATGAAGACTTGATGACCACGGACCGTCTCTTCGATGTCCACTCCGATCTCCCCGTCGGCAAAGCGCTTGAGATCGCATTTGCTCAATGGGATCTTCGTGAAGTCGGAAATTTCCTGTGCGAGTTTCGGATTGGCACTCAACGCGAACATTTTCACTTTCTCGCCACTGTACGTTGCCATGATTCCCTCCAAATCTAAATATTTACATCATGCGGGAAGGGCGTCCCTCGGACACCCCCCGCTATATCAACCGGTAGCGCTTATCGCAAAGAAAATGCAACTTCCTCGAAAGTTGCATTTCTTGTTGTGTCACTCTTCTTCGGTTTCTTCAGCCTCTTCGGTTTCTTCGGTCGTTTCGCTTTCGGAAGCTTCCGCTTCCTCAGCTTTTTTCTCTTCTTCCTCTTTTTTGAGTTTCTCGTAGGCCTCGATCACGATTCCTTCGATGTAGTCACGGGTTTCTTGGTTGATGGGATGTGCGACGTCTTTGAACTCGCCGTTCGGCATCTTTCGACTCGGCATCGCCACGAACAACCCTTCCTTACCGTCGATCACACGAAGTTCGTGCACCACGAAACAGTCGTCAATGGTGATGGCGGCAATCGCCTTCAAGCGGTTCTCGCTGTCGAATATTTTCACCCTGACATCAGTAATTTCCATCGTTCCACCCCACATAATATTATGTCTTCCCTCTGATACAGTGGATTATATCACAGAAAACACGCCTTTTCAAATACTTTTGGCAACATCAAGCCGTCTCAGAGGATTTTGGTCATTTTGGTGAAATGGCTGTGTCGATATTTGTCCTGGATCCGATCGAGGAGTTCATCTTCTTTGGCCATGATGAAGAAGGTGGGACCGGAACCGCTCATGAGATAACCGTCCACATTGTAGGTCTTGAGTTCCTCATGTAGTTTCCGGGCTTCCTCATAGACGGAAAAGCAGAAAGGCTGCAAGGCGTTGTGCAGTTCCTTGACGATCAAGGAATAGTTCTTGTTGTAGATGGCATTGGTCATGCCGGTGATTTTGACATTCTCCACATCTTGCATGTCCAAAGCTTCGAACACCTTTTTCGTGCTCACCCGTACCGGCGGCGTCACAAGAAGAACGGGGATGTTGAGTTTCTTTTTCAAGAAGAAGAGTTCTTCACCTTTCCCCCTGGCGATACAGAGACGGTTGTGGATACAATAGGGAACATCGGCGCCGAACCGTTCACCGATCTTTTCCAGTTCCTCCGCCTTTTTCTTCAAGCGGAAGAGCTTGTTCAATCCCCGGAGTGTCGCGGCACAATCGGCGCTACCCCCGCCCAGGCCGGCGGCCAGGGGGATGTTCTTTTCGATGTGGATGTTCACACCGTCGTGGATGTTTTCTTCTTTCAACAAATACTCGGCCGCTTGAAAGACGAGATTGTCCTCGACCTTCTCGGTGATGAATTGTGATGCGGTGATGTGGATCCCCGGCTCTTCGGTCTTGGTGAACGTGAGAACATCGTGCATCTCCAACGGGGCCATGACCATTTCCAGGTTGTGGTATTGGTCTTTCCTCTTCCCCAAGACGTCCAAGAACAGATTGACTTTCGCGTACGCTTTCTCTTTGACCGTTTTGCCCATCGGTTCACCTTCTCCCTTTGTTTTCACGTGGAACATCAGCGTTCACGGCGAAAAACTCCTCGGCCAGTTCCACCCAACCATCGGGCTCGATCCGCTCGGCACGAACATTTCTGTCATAGCCCATTTTTTCGAGGAAATCACCGGTTTTCTCTTTATCCACACCATAGGCGTTATGCAGATTGTTCACCAACGTTTTCCTTCTTTGTGCGAATGCCTTCTTGACAAAATCATGGAATCTTGATGTTTCACGTGAAACCTTGTGTCCGTCTTTCACGGTCAGACTGATGACGGCACTCCCCACTTCGGGCTTCGGGATGAACACCTCCGGGGGAACGCGAAAACGGAAGTCGGCCTCGGTGTGATGATGGATGAAGACACTCAACGCGTTGTAGTCCTTGGTGCTCGGACGGGCCGTGAGTCTTCTTGCGACTTCGAGCTGGACCATGAGGACATAGCGGTCGATCCGTTCGCTCTTCTGAAGGGAGTTCATGATGAAGGGTGTGGTTATATAATACGGCAAGTTGGCCACAACGACAACTTTTCCGTATGATTTGTCCATTTTTTCTATCTCTTCGTCCAAATCGACCTGCAAAACGTCCTTGTGCAAGAGGGTGAAGTTCGCCACATCTTCAAAGGCCTCTTCCAACACTTCCACCAGCCGGTCGTCGATCTCGATGGCCAAGACATGTGCGGCCTCGGCGAAAAGATAGCGGGTCAGACTTCCGAGTCCCGGCCCGATTTCGATGACGAGTGTGTCTTTGTCCAATGCGGCCGTCCGCATGATCTTCTTGAGTATCCCGTCATCAACGAGGAAGTTCTGTCCGAACCTCTTCTTGAGACGGAGGCCGTGGCCGACGAGGAGTTCCTTGACGGCTTTCGGTGTCGATTTCTCCACGGTCTCACCACTCCTTCCGCAAAGACTGGTTCGGAAAGAACTGTCTTTTCTTTCCGTTGATGAGGACTCTCAGGGCCTGTTTTTCCACCTCGAAATCGAGGAGTCCGATTGCGCCTCTCTCCCCGTCGAGACTCCAGCGATACGGATCCTCGGAGAGAATCCGTGCCTTCGCTACGGATTGATGTCTTATCCCCGGCAAGAGGGTTGTGTCGAAGAGGAACGACAAGGCGTAGAGGAGGTTGTTCAAAAAGGGGATATGCCGATAGGTGACAAGGTCGATGCGACCATCGTCGAGCACGGGAGAGTCGATGACCTTGAAACCGGCGACATGGCGGGAATTGACGACGAGGACGAGCGAAAAGGTTCCTTCAACGCTTTCCTTGCCGTCGTCGATTGTCAACCGGATCTTCTTGATGCGGAAGAACTGTTTCACACCGGATAGGACATAGGCCAGATAACCGAGTTTTTCCTTCTTGTCATCGGATGTCTGATAACTGATGTCCACATAGTTCCCGAGCGCTCCGACATAGGTGAAATATCCCTGGTTGGTCCTGACGATGTCCATGTTCGCCGAGTGACCTTCCGCGATCGTATCGAGACTTTTGTGTGTCTTCTTGCTTATACCGAGGGTGCGCGCGATATCACACGATGTCCCGGCGGGGACAAAACCGACCAAAGGTCGTCTTTCCGCGCGCATCAGCCCGTTCAAACACTCGTTGAAAGTCCCGTCTCCCCCCACGATGACCAAGAGGTCGGTGTTGTCCGCGGAAGCTTTTTCGGCGAGGTCCACGGCATTGCCGGGTCTTTGGGTCCGCTTTATGTTACACGTGAAACCTAACGATTCCACCCGTTCCCGCACCCGGGGGATCTCTTTTTCGGTGCGTCCGCGGCCGCTGATAGGATTATAGATGATTGTACATTTTTTCATAGGACCACCAACATTCTCTCATGCTTTCTTCCCGGGTATCGATTCCATCTGATGTTCCACGTGGAACTATGCCGGATCATTACATGGATTCCCGCATTCTATGGCAAGAGCCCGCGGTAGCGAGCTCCCTTGTCAACCTTCCAGGCTTTGGGCGGCGGTGATGATGGTCGTGTTATAGACATCTTCGGTTGAACAACCGCGCGAGAGGTCGTTGACAGGTTTATTCAATCCGGCGAGGATGGGTCCCATGGCTTCGAACTTGCCCAGCCTTTGGGTGATCTTGTAGCCGATGTTCCCCGAGTTCAAATCGGGGAAGATGAAGGTGTTCGCTTTCCCGGCCACGGGACTGTCGGGGAATTTCTTCTCCGCGACCGACGGGACGATGGCCGTATCGAACTGCATCTCACCGTCGATGGCGAGCTCGGGCGCCTTCTTTCTGGCGATGCGGACAGCTTCGGCGACTTTCTTCGTTTCGTCGGTCACCGCACTCTTGTTCGTGGAGTAGGAAAGCATGGCGACTCTCGGTTCAATACCGAACATCTTCGCCGCCCGGGCCGATTCAATGGCGAAGACCGCCAAATCCTTGGCTTCCGGTGAGGGGTTGATCGCACAATCGCCCATGATGTATTTCTCATCGTCTCTCACCATGAGAAAGTAGCCGAAGGTCAAGGACAGATGCGGTTTCGTCTTGATGATCTGCAAAGCCGGTCGCACCGTGTCGGCCGTCGAATGGGCGGCTCCGGCCACGAGACCGTCGGCATGTCCCATATAGACCATCATGGTCGCAAAATAGTTGGGACGCTTGAGGAGTTCTTCGGCTTCTTCGTAGGTGCATTTGCCGCTACGTCTTTCCACGAGCGCCTGTACGAACTCGTTGTAGTGTTCGGACGTTGCGGGGTGTATGACCCCCTCGGCCCCTTTGACCGCTTTTTCGGGATCCCCCACGAGAATGGGTTCGATGATGCCTTCGTCCGCCAATTTGTTGGCCGCTCGGACGATTCGTTCGTCTTCGGGCTCGGGGAACACGATGCGGATGCCTTTGCCTTTGATGCGGTTCTTCAATTCGTCGATGACTTTCATGTGATCACTCCTTTATCAAGCCCCATTATAGTGGATTTTTCCCGCTTTTACAATCGGTTTCGTGTGTCGGATAGACAGTTTTCGTGTTAGAATGTAACCGGGTGAACTGACATGAAAAAAGTGAACACCGTGCTTTTCGACTTGGACGGCACACTCGTCGATTCCAACGAGATCATCATCGCAAGCTACATCCACGCGTACCGGACCCATCTTCCCGAGCGTGTTCCCCCAAGAGAGACCGTCATCGACCAGATCGGTCCCCCGTTGAAGGACACCTTCGCCAAACACACGACCGACCCCGACGCGATCCAAAAGCTCATCGAGTCCTATCTCGCCCACTACCGGGCGAACGAACATGCATATTTCCGTCTCTACGACGGCGTCCTCGATGTGCTCGGACGTCTCCATGAAAAGCGGGTGAATCTGGCGATCGTCACCAGCAAGTTCAAAGAGGCGGCCCTGCCGAGCATCAACCATTTCGGCTTGGACGAATATATCGATTGTCTGGTGTCACTCGATGATGTGGACGAACCGAAACCGTCACCCGCGGGCGTCATCAAGGCGCTCGATTGTTTCGAAGATGTCCAAGGGGCTCTATTTGTCGGCGACAATGAAAGCGACATCATCGCCGGAAAGCGAGCCGGCATCCTCACGGCCGGTGTCTGTTGGAGCATCAAGGGGGAAGCCGCCCTCGAAGCGGTGGAGCCCGATTATATGATCGAGAGGATGGAAGACATACTCGCGATCGTGAATAACGAATGAGGAGGTCACACCCATGAAGGAAGACTGTATCTTCTGCAAAATCGTCAAAGGGGACATCCCCGCGTTCAAGGTCTATGAGGACGAGCAGGTGCTTGCTTTCCTCGATATCACCCAAGGGACCCGCGGCCACACCCTGCTCGTGCCGAAGAAGCACGTCGAGAACACCTACGGACTGACCGAAGAAGATGCGGCCGCGTTGTTCAAGCGTGTTCCGAAAATCGCCCGGGGGATCAAGGAGGCGTTCGATCCGATCGGCTTGAACATCATCAACAACAACGACGAGCCCCTGCAAAGCGTCTTCCATGTCCACATCCATCTGATACCCCGTTATCCTTCCGACGGTATGGTCCTCACGACCTTGGACCGTCAGGACGAATACGGCAAAGAAGATTACGAAGCCGTCCGGAAGGCCATCAAAGAACAGCTGGACTGACTGTCGTTCCGCAAAAAAAAGCGCCCGCGATTGTCCGCGGGCGCTTCTGTTTGGTATATGTTCAGACGCCGAGATGGTGGGCGATGGTCCTCACCATGGTCCCTTTGGCCCCCGTTTCGCTTTCATAGGCGGTCCCGGCGATGTCGAGATGGATCCAGGGGATGTCTTCATCCACGAACTTCTCCAAGAACGCTCCGGCGATGCTGGCGCCGGCGCCGACTCTTCCCCCGCTGTTCTTCATGTCCGCGACTTTGCTTTTCAAGTCGTTGTGATGACCTTCACACACGGGGAGTCGCCAGACTCCCTCTTTGGTCACACAGGCGGATTTCTTGAATTCCGCATAGAAATCGTCGTTGTTGGAGAAGGCTCCGGTATGGTGTTTGCCCAAGGCGCCCACGACGGCTCCCGTCAAGGTTGCGACATCGATCAGCCGGCGGGCGTTTTTCTTCTGGGCATACCAAAGNGCATCCGCGAGTGTGAGTCTTCCTTCGGCATCGGTGGAGATGATCTCGATGGTCTTCCCCGCGGCCGAGGTGATGATNTCGTCGGGAACATGCGCGTCGTCACCGATCTTNTTGTCGGTGGCGGCGATGGTCACACTGACATTCTTCTTGATGCCGCTGCGGACGATGGCCTCGAACGCGCCGAGCACGGTCGCCGCACCACCCATGTCCATCTTCATCGAGGGCATGCCGGTCACGGATTTGAGTGAGTATCCCCCCGTGTCATACATGATGCCCTTGCCGACAAGACCGGTCTTGTCGGTCTCTCCTTGTGCACCTTCGTATTCAAGATGGATGAGCTTGAGCGGGTCCTTGCTGCCGGCGTTAACGGCCAGAAAAGCCCCCATGCCGAGCTTCTCGCAATCCTCTTTCTCGAGGATGTCGAGTTTCACATGGTCGTATTGTTCGAACTTTTTGGCGTATTCGGCGAGCTTTTCGGCGTTCAAGTGGTTATAGGGCGTATTTACGAGGTCGCGGGTGTTGTTGACGGCCTCGCCGATGATGATGCCCCTATCGATCGCTTTTTTGTCGGCCTCTTGGGCGGTGTAGTGGATGTTTTTCTCGCCGTTCTCGTCTTTCGTGGTCGGCTTGAAGCGTTCAAACCGGTAGGCGGCCATGAGGGTCTGTTCCATGACCTCTTTCACGCTGTCGGCGGGGAAGGTGTCCACAAGAAGCAAGGCGTCGTTCTCCAGATCTCCCACGGCCTTCCTGAACGCCTTTTCTTGTTTCTTGGCGCTTTGGAACGTGTCTTTGGGGAGGATGTGGACGCTCGGTGCTTCGATGAGCCCCAGCGTGGCGACCGTTTTGTAACGTTCGCCGCCCAGTTCTTTGAGCTTGCCGTTCAATTTTTTGTCAAGCTCTTGGAACAGGGGCTTCTTTTCGTCATAGTAGATGATGAGCGACTTCTTCTCGCTCTCCGGATGGAAGTCTTGTTGCTCTTGCAAGTGCATCGAATCCCTCCTATTTTATGATATCGGTACCGATATAGGGGCGAAGCGCTTCGGGTACCACGACGCTACCGTCCTCTTGTTGATTGTTTTCGAGGATCGCGACGACCGTCCTGCCGACGGCGAGGCCCGATCCGTTCAGGGTGTGGGCATATTCCGGTTTGGCGTTCTTGTCTCTGCGGAAACGGATTCCGCCGCGACGGGCTTGGAAATCTTCGGCGTTGGAGATGCTGCCGATTTCACGATACCCGCCGTAGGACGGGACATAGACCTCGATGTCATATGTCTTCGCCATGGCGAAGCCGAGATCCCCTGAACAAATCTCGACGACGCGATAGGGCAGATCGAGTCTCTGCAGGACTTTTTCGCTGTGTCGGAGCATGTTCTCGAGTTCGTCATAAGATGTTTCCGGTGTCGTGAATTTGATGAGTTCGACCTTGTTGAACTGGTGTTGGCGGATGATGCCGCGGGTGTCTCTGCCGGCGCTGCCGATTTCCTGTCGGAAAGCCGTCGTGAAAGCGACATAGTTGATGGGAAGGTCGGCGGCCGCGAGAATCTCGTCACGGTGCATGTTGATGCCGGGGACCTCGGCCGTCGGATTGAGATAGAGTCCCCGTTCGTCGGTGAGCTTGAAGGCGTCGTCTTTGAATTTGGGGAGCTGTCCCGTCGCCGTCATCGCCGCCTCGTTCACGATGTAGGGGAGCAAGACTTCCTTGTAGCCGTGCTCTTCGGCGTGGAGATCGATCATGAAGTTGATCAGGGCGCGTTCGAGCCTGGCCCCCAACCCCTTGTAGATGACAAAGCGGCTGGCCGAGATTTTCGCCGCCCGTTCAAAATCGAGAATATCGAGGTTCCTCGCCACTTCCCAATGCGGTTTCGGCTCGAAAGTGAAGGTGGGGAGCCTACCGACTTTCCGTAACTCGACATTCTCGGTGTCGTCCTTGCCGACAGGGATCCCTTCGTGCGGCACGTTCGGAATCCGGAGCATGGTGTCTTTGATTTCTTGTTCGATACCCTTGAGCTCGTCTTCCATGTCGGTGATCCGCTGTTTGTCCTTCTCGACCTCTTCCAACAAAGGCGCGACATCCTTCCCCTCGCGCTTGTAGCTGCCGATGTTCTTGCTGATTTCGTTCCTTCTCGCCTTGAGAGCTTCGATCTCCTGCAGCAGTTCTCGGCGTCTCGCGTCTTTCTTGACGATGTCTTTCAGATGTCCGTGGTCTTCACCGCGCTTGTTCAATCGTTCGACAATATCGTCCAGGTCATCTCGCAATCTTTTCATATCAAGCATGTCATTTCCTCCTTCGTCCTTGGTATTGAAAGAAAAAACACCCGTCCCTTTGACAGGGACGAGTGTGTATCACCCGTGTTGCCACCCTAGTTGGCGCTTGCGCGCCCGCTCTAACCGGTGTAACGGCCGGGACCGGGAAGTTTTTCTTCCGCTCCGAGGTGGATTTCGCCCCGACACACTACCGGTTCCCAGCACCACCGGCTCTCTTCGAGTGCGCATGGAGGCTACTTCGCCTCATCAAAGCTTTGATACTTGGATTTTAGCAAACTCCCCCGGTGTTGTCAATCAATGTCACGGTGCTCTTTTGTCCGTTTTCGGCTTTTTGTCGTACCGATCAAGGGTGGGGTTTCATTTTTCTATGGGGGCCGTATCGAGAATCTCCGCCTCGGCCCCGTCTTCGTCCTGGGGCGGAACGATAGCGATGTTGGCGACGGTATGGGCCTCGTCGAGGCGCATGAGCCGCACTCCCTGGGTCACCCGCGAGCTGCAGGATATCTGGTTGACGGGCATCCGAATCATCGTGCCCCGGTCGGAGAAGAGGATGGCATCCTCGTCGCCCCGGACTCCGCGAAGTTTCTGCAGGGGTCCGTTCTTGTCGGTGATGTTCAATGTCTTCACACCTTTACCACCGCGGTTCTGACTTCTGTATTCGCTGATCCGTGTCCGTTTCCCGTAGCCTTTCTCCGTGACGATGAGGATCTCTTTGCGGTCCTCGTCGACCATCGCCGCCCCGACAACCGCCTCATGATCGGCGAGACGGATTCCGAGTACGCCCGTGGCGACGCGTCCCATCGGACGGACGGTCTCTTCATTGAAGCGGATGGCCTTCCCGTTCGAAGCTCCGATGATGATATCCATGTCTCCGCGGGTGAGCTTGACGTCGAGCAGCTCGTCGTCATCCCGGAGATTGATCGCCCTGATGCCCGTCGTGCGGATGTTTTGGAAATCTTCGACGGGGGTCCGTTTGACCAGTCCCCTCTTCGTGATGAAGAAGAGATACTCAGGCCGTTGGAAATCCTTGATGGGAGTCACGGCTTGCAGATGCTCCCCTTTTTCCAACTCGAGCAGGTTCACGAGGGGAAGCCCTTTCGATGTGCGTCCGAACACGGGGATCCTGTACCCTTTGATCTTGTACACGCGACCGTGGTTGGTGAAAAAGAGCAACCAATCATGGGTGGAGGTGTAGAGGATGTGCTCCACGGCGTCATCTTCATGCATCTTGATTCCCGTCATGCCTTTTCCACCGCGATGCTGGGTCCGATAGCTCTCGACCGACATGCGCTTGCAGTAGCCGGCTTGGGTGATGGTGACGATCACATCTTCGCGGGGGATGAGGTCCTCGTCCTCGAGTTCCAGATCGATCGCGAGGGAGATCTCCGTGCGTCTCTCGTCGCCGTAGCGTTCTTTCAGACTGAGAAGCTCTTCGCGGATGACCTCTCTTTGTTTGTCTTCGCTCGCGAGGATGGCCCGGAACTCTTCGATGTTCTGTTTCAGGTTTTCGAGTTCCTCGCCGATCTTCTCGCGTTCGAGTCCGGAAAGCTTCCTGAGTCGCATCTCGAGAATGGCCTGGGCTTGTTCGGCGGAGAGGCCGAACTTGTCGATGAGTTGCTGGTCGGCATCATCATAGGCATTCTTGATGACCTCGATGACGGCATCGATGTCGGCGAGGGCCTTGAGCAGGCCTTCAAGAATATGGGCGCGGGCCAAGGCCTTTTCGAGATCGTAGGTCGTCTTCTTGGTGAGAACCTCGATCTGGTGGAGAAGATAGTGCCGGATGGCGTCCTTCAGGGAGAGGACTTCGGGCTTCCCATCCACGAGGGCCAGCATGTTCACCCCGAAAGAGGTCTGCAGGGGGGTGTGCTTGTAGAGGTTGTTCAAGGTGACCTCGGCATTCACGCCCTTGCGGAGTTCGATGATGATCTTGATTCCCTCGCGGTTCGATTCGTCTCGAAGGTCGGTGATGCCTTCGATCCGCTTCTCTTTGGCGAGTTCGGCGATCTTCTCGATGAGTCTGGTCTTGTTGACCATGTAGGGGATCTCGGTCACCGTGATCGTCTGCTTACCGCTTTGGGACCCGGTGATATCCGCCCGGGCGCGCACCTTGAAAGAACCGCTGCCCGTCTCGTAAGCCTGGCGCAGGCCGGATAGACCCATGATGGTCCCCCCGGTGGGGAAATCGGGGCCCTTGATGATGCTCATGAGGTCGTCTAGCTCGATGTCGGAATCGTCCATATAGGCGAGAACGCCATCCACGACTTCATTGAGATTGTGGGGCGGGATGTTCGTCGCCATGCCGACCGCGATCCCGGTCGATCCGTTCACGAGGAGGTTGGGGAACTTCGCCGGAAGGACCGAAGGCTCTCTCTCGGTGCCGTCATAGTTCTCTTCGAACCGTACGGTGTCCTTCTTGATATCCTTCAACATCTCGACGGAGATCTTGCCCATCCTGGCCTCGGTGTAACGCATGGCCGCCGCGCCGTCACCATCGATGGAACCGAAATTACCGTGGCCGTCGACCAAAGGATAGCGATAGCTGAAAGGCTGGGACATGCGGACCATGGCGTCATAGATCGCCGTATCGCCGTGCGGGTGGTATTTACCCATGACATCCCCGACGATCCGGGCCGATTTCTTGTAGGATTTGTCCGGATGGACACCCAGTTCGTCCATGCCGTAGAGAATCCGTCTATGGACCGGTTTCATGCCGTCACGTACATCGGGGAGGGCCCGGGAGACGATGACGCTCATCGCATAGTCCATGAAGGAGTTCTTCATCTCTTGGTTGATGTTGATGTTGTTGATTTTGTCGAAATTGTTCGGCTTCATTGCATCCATGGCTATCTGCTCCTAAATATCCAGGTTCTTGACGTATTCGGCGTTCTTCTCGATGAAATCACGACGCTGGGAGACATCGTCGCCCATGAGCATGCTGAAGAGGCGGTTGGCTTCGAGGGCGTCATCCAAGGTGACTTTCAAAAGTGTGCGGTTTTCGGGGTCCATCGTCGTTTCCCAGAGTTGTTCGGGGTTCATCTCGCCGAGACCCTTGTATCTTTGGACGGATGCTCTTTTGGGCAGCGCGCGGACTTTTTCTTCCATCTCCCGCTCCGTGAATGCATAATCGATCTGTTTGCCCACTTGTATTTTGTACAGAGGCGGTTGGGCGATGTAGACATAGCCCCTCTCGATCAACGGTCGCATATGTCGGAAGAGGAACGTCAGAAGGAGGGTGCGGATATGAGCACCGTCCACATCGGCGTCCGTCATGATGACGATCTTGTGATAACGGACCAGATCGGGATTGAATTCGTCCCCGATGCCGGTGCCGAAGGCCTGGATCATGGAGATGATCTCCTTGTTGGCCACGATCTTGTCCATCCGCGCTTTTTCGACATTCAGGACCTTGCCGCGCAAGGGTAGGATCGCCTGGAATCCCGAATCGCGTCCCTGTTTGGCGCTTCCGCCGGCGGAATCCCCCTCCACGATGTAGAGTTCGGCCTTCACAGGGTCTTTCTCCCGACAATCCGCAAGCTTCGATGCGAACCCGAGTCCGTCGAGCGGACTCTTCCGCCTTGTCGCTTCCCGCGCTTTTTTGGCGGCGATCCGGGCCCGGGACGCGAGCAGAGCCTTCTCGACGATGATTTTGGCGTCATTGGGGTTCTCGAGGAGATGGCGTTCCAAACCTTCGGAAAGTGTCTGGGCCACGGCCCGGCGGACTTCGGTGTTGCCAAGTTTTGCTTTGGTCTGCCCCTCGAACTGCGGGTCGGGGTGTTTCACGCTGATGATGGCCGTCAGACCTTCCCGGGTGTCTTCGCCGAGCAGGGACTCGTCTTTGCGGAAGAGGTTCTGTTCTCGGCCGTAGTTGTTCAAGATGCGTGTCAAGGTCATCTTGAACCCTTCCTCGTGGGTCCCTCCTTCGATGTTGTGGATGTTGTTGGCGAAGGGGAAGATGTTCTGGCTGAATGAATTGTTGTATTGCAAGGCGATCTCGACGATGATGCCCTCCACCTTGTTTTCGGTATAGATGACCTCTTCATGGAGGGCTTCCTTGTTCTTGTTCAGGTATTCGACATACTCTTTGATGCCGCCGTCATAATGGTACGATACGCTCTCGCCTTCTTCCGTACGGAGATCGTTCAGTGTGAACGTGATGCCCTTGTTCAAGAAGGCCATCTGTTGGATGCGCAGTCTCAGGATTTCGAAATCATAGCTCGTCGTCTCCTGGAAGACATCGGCATCCGCCTTGAACGTGATTTTCGTTCCGGTCTTGTCCGTCGATCCCCTTTCCTGCAGGGGACATTGGGTGATTCCTCTTTCATAGCGTTGGAAATACTCGACGCCGTCGCGATGGATCTCCACTTCCAGCCACTCGCTCAAGGCATTGACGACACTGGCACCGACCCCGTGCAAACCTCCGGAGACCTTGTAGGTCTTGTCGTCGAACTTGCCTCCCGCGTGCAGCGTTGTGAGGATGGTCTCGACGGCGGGTAGGCCGCTTTTGGGGTGGATGTCGACGGGAATTCCCCTTCCGTCGTCGGTGACTTCGATGATATCGTCTTCCAGGATGTTCACATCGACAGAACTGGCATAGCCCGCCAAGGCTTCGTCGACCGCATTATCGACTATCTCCCATACCAGATGATGGAGGCCTCTGGGTCCCGTGGAGCCGATGAACATCCCCGGGCGTTTCTTGACGGCCTCCAGTCCTTCGAGAATCTGGATGTTCCGTGAATCGTAGTTACCGTAATCATTCCTGTCTTGGTCCATAGTTGTTCACTCCTTCTATTGTGCCGGCATGTATCTTGAACAATCTTCCTCGCTTCAGACTCTCCGGATGCACGGCCCCTTCGCGGGTGGTGGTGATGAACACCTGGCCGTCTTCGTCGAGAAGTCGAAGCAGTTTCTTCTGTCGTGGTTCGTCCAGTTCGCTGAAAACATCGTCGAGCAGGATGACGGGTGTGATACCCCGTTTGTCCCGTATGATTTTGAACACCGCGAGTTTGAGCGCCAAAGCCAGCATCCTGAATTGACCCTGCGAACCTTTCGTCCTGAAATCGGTTTTTCCCGCATAGAAGCCGCAATCGTCCCGGTGGGGCCCGATCGACGTTGAACCGGTCAGAATGTCGAAACCCCGTTTCCGTCGCAAGGCCTCTGCAAAACCTTCCGCATCCACGGAAGGTTCATAGCGGAGATCCACCCGGTCTTCGTTGTTCATCTCGGCATATATCGACCCGGCAAGAGCGCCGAGTTCATCGATGAACTCCCGCCGGGCGGCGATGATCTTCTTGGCGTAATGGCCAAGCTGTTCTCCCAACACTTCCAAAAGTGAATCCGGTCCCTCTCGCTTCTTGGCCAGACTCTTGAGATACTCGTTCCTCTCTTTGAGCAACTTCCGATAGCGGGCGAGATGGCGGACGTGCCGCCGATCATATTGGGAAATCCCCTGGTCAAGAAAACGGCGGCGTTCCGCCGGCGAACCTTTGACAAGCCCGATGTCTTCAGGTGCGAACATGACGACGTTCAAATGCCCTATGTGGTCGGAGAGACGAGCGTGTTCGATATCGTTCCTGCGGATCCTTTTGCCTTGTTCGGAGATGATGACTTCCAGTCGTTCACGCCTTCCGGCGAGATCACATCGTGCCTCTGCCTTGGCGAACGATTCCCCCTCCCGGATCAAGGGGGCATCGAGTGGTGTCCGGTGCGATTTGGCGAGTCCGAGGACATGGATGGCCTCGAGGATGGTCGTCTTTCCTTGGCCGTTCTCGCCGACGATGACATTCATGGAGGGGTCACATTCCATTTCGAGGTTGTGGTACAGACGGAAATTCCTCAGTGCGAGGGTCTCAATCCTGCTTGTCGACAATCTCGTATTTCCCTCCGGGATCGATTTCCACCACCGAGCCGGGATACAGTTTCCTACCGCGGCGAGTCTCTCTTTCACCGTCCACACGGACTTTGCCTTCCGCAAGGAAAACTTTGGCTTCGCCGCCGGTGCTCACATGATTGACATACTTCAAAAACTGTCCCAGCGTGATGTGTTCGGTCGTGATCGAAATCTTCTCCATCGTCGGCACACTTCCTCGTTTTCTTTCATATATACTTCTTTATATATTATATCATAAATCTAGAGAGAAAAGAAGGTCCGCCCGCCCATCAACGCAAAAAAAAACCACGATTCGTGGTTTTTTTGCTTTCTAATCGGTTTTCACGGGTAGAACGAGTTGTAACATGTCTTCGTCGTATTCGCCTGTCAGAACGAAAGGACGTATCTCTCCGGTGAACTTGACGGTGACCTCACTGGAGTTGAACACCCGCAGAGCTTCGAGGATGTATTTCGAACTGAAGGCGATCTTCAAGGGGGACCCGACAATTTCGTCCACGGGATGGACTTCTTCGAGCACCCGGCCGATCTCGGGAGAGTTCGAGGAGATCTCGACCACGTTGTCCTGGCGGACGTCGAGCTTCACGATGGCGTTCTTGCCGTCCCGGCTCGAGAGGAGGCTCGCCCGTTCGATGGCGGTGATGAGTTGTTCTTTATTGAACTTGATCTGCACGGGATATTCCTCGGGGATGAGTTTCCCGGTCTCGGGGTAGCTCCCTTCGAGGAGTCTCGACAGGAAGAGCACGTTGTCGTATTCGAACAGGACACGGTTCTGGTCGAAGTGTATCCTGACATTCTCTTGGTTGTTTTCGAGGATCTTCATGAGTTCTTCCAAGCTTTTTCCCGGGATGATGACATTCATGGGGTCGTAGGTGTTCTCGAGCCGGATTTTCTTTTGGCTCAGTCGATAACTGTCGGTGGCGACACCTGTCAGTTGTTCGCCGTCTATGGTGAAGTTCACACCGGTGAGGATGGGTCTGTTTTCAATGGTCGATGTGGCGAAAGCCGTCTGCCGGATGATGGTCTTCAATGTCCGGACGTTGACCTCTATGACATCCGTCTGTTTCTTGAAAACGATGTTGGGATAGTCCTCGAGATCGAGGAGATTGAGGGTGATGTCGGAATGGTCGGCTTCGATGCGGAGAAGGTTGTCTTCCCCTTCCGTGAGAGACACCATTTGTCCGTCGAGTTTTCTCACGATCTCGATGAAGTACTTACCGGGAACAAGAACGGAGCCTTCTTTTTCCACCTCGAGTCCGTTTCCTTCCATCAAGACTTTGATGGATATGTCGGAATTGCTGGTGGTGATGGCGAGGGAGCTCCCTTCAACATCGATCTTGATTCCTTGCAAAGCCGGATTGGGCGTTTTGCTGGAAAGAGCTTTTTGAGCGATAAGCAGATGATAGAGCAATCTGTCCTTGTTCACTTTGATGTGCATGTCCTCACCTCGGTTTCATTCATTCATTGTTTTCTTTTTTTGTTATTGGTTATTGGTGTCTTGTGGAAATGGGGAAATCTCTCCATTTCATATCTATTATACCACAAAAGGAGCTATCCATGTGGGGATTTTCAAGAGTTTTCTCCACACTTGTGTTTGAGTTTTTCAACATCATTCTTCACATTGTGATCCAGTTGGATTTCATTGTTGACTTTTTCGATGGAATGCATGACGGTGGAGTGGTCACGGTTGCTGAAATATGTGCCGATTCGCTTGTAGGGAAGGTCATAGAGTTCTTTGATGAGATGCATGGCGATCTGTCGGGGGTATACGTATTGACGGGACCTCTTTTTGGAAATGAGGTCGTTCGTCGAGATGCTGTAGTAATCGCTGACGACCGAAAGAAGGTTGCGGATCTTGTTGCGGAGGAAGTCGTGTTCGCCGCGGCGGGGACGGACGAGATTCTCGAGGGCGATTTCCGCATTTTTCACGGTGAAATCGTAATCGAATGCGGTACAATAGAAAAGGACGCGTTTCAATGCGCCTTCAAGCTCGCGGACATTGTTGTCGAACACGCTGGCGATATATTCCAAGACTTTGTCGGGGATCATGTCGGTCTCGCTCGTCTCGGCGAGGAGCTTCTTCTCCAGGATTTTGATGCGATGGTCCAGGTCGGGCCGGTTGATATCGACGGTGACTCCCCAAGAAAAGCGGGACGTCAAACGGTTCATGATATCTTGGAGGTCGCTCGCTTTGCGGTCCGAAGTGATCACGATCTGCTTTTGTTGGTTGTGGAGCTGCTCGAAGAGTTTGAAGAACTCCTCTTGGGATTTCTCTTTCTTGGCGAGGAATTGGATGTCGTCGACAAGAAGGACGTCGACGGCGCGATAGATGTTGTTGAATTCGCTGTATTTCTTTTTGCTCGCATAACGGACGTAGTCTTCGACGAACTGGTCGGCCTTGACATAGAGGACCCTCTTGTTGATGTCGCCCTCCAGGATATAGTTGCCGATGCATTGCATGAGATGGGTCTTGCCGAGCCCCACATCGCCGAAAATGTAAAGGGGATTGGCGACAATCCCGGGTTGGTCGGCAATCTTGATCGCCGAAGTATAGGCCAAGCGGTTGGAATGACCCACGACGAAATTGCTGAACGTGTAGGAAGGGTTCAAGTTTGCGTTCAGGTGGGCCTCCTCGTATTCTTTGTGATCGGGAACATTGACCCCGAAAGTCTTCTCGTTGCTCATATCCTTTTCGGCTTGGTCTTTGGTGATGAGACGGTATTCATAACGCTCATCGACATAGTTCTCCAAAAGACGGTTCATCTTTTGTAGATAGACGAGCTCAATCCGCTTTTTTATGAACTCGTTGTCGACCATGAGATAGACGTAATTGTTCTTCACCTTGTAGACGGAGTCGACAGACGCGAAGATCTCTTCAAAAGTGCTGTCTTCGAGCTGCATCTCGAGCTGGCCTTTGATTTCGTGCCATATGTCGATGTGTTCGTTCATGATTTCACCTCCCGGGGAATTCTATTCTAGCACAACACAATGACAAAAAAAACAAGAATTTATCAACGAAAAATGTGGAAAACTTATCTTTCCACTGTCTTTCCACACACGGGTCTCGACACTTACCAAAGCCAAACAAAGGCAAAAAACACACTTTCCACTTTTCCACATCGGGGAGGTATCCCCGTTTCCACTTTTCCACACACCTCATTGCGGAAACACGAACTCCACGCTGTTTTCGACTGTGGAAAACTTCTTTGGAATAATTCCAAAGACAAGGAATTCCCATTATTAGTTGACAGAGAAAGGCGGATTGTATATAATCTATAAACGCGCGGTTTCGCCGCAGTGTTGGAGGTGTTACCCATGAAAAGGACTTATCAGCCCAACCGGAAAAAGAAAGCACGGAAGCACGGCTTTCGTAAACGCATGTCCTCGCCCGCGGGGCGAAGAGTGCTTGCGCGTAGACGTTTGAAGAAACGCAGCCGTCTGTCGCCCTGACAATCACATACGTAGAAACGAATCTTTACGACCTGTGAACACCTGAAAAGATTTATTTCAGGTGTTTTTCATTGAAACACCGAGACAGCACGAACGACCGGAGGTGGACGGGTGAAAAAAAAGTTCCGTATCAAGAAACCTGACGAGATCAAAGAACTCCTTGAGGCGGGGAATGTGAGAAGGAACGCCTATTTCAGCGTCTACAAGGGGGCGGGGAAGAAAGGACATTTTCGTTACGCGATCAGTGTCCCCCAAAAATTCGGCAAAGCTGTGCGGCGCAATAAAGTCAAGCGCCAAATCCGCATGATCATCAAGGATCTGGACATCCATGAGAACATCGACCTCTTTGTCATCGTCCATGCCCGGTCTGCGAAACTGCGGTTTGAAGAATTGGAAAGAGAACTCGTGAAATTGGTGAAAAAGCACCGAATCAAACTCAACAACCGAGAGGTGAGAAGATGAGACATAAGACCATTGTGAAGACGCTCATGCTCCTGCTGGTCATCGGCAGCATGTTTCTCTTGAGCGGATGTAACACCGAACACTACACAAGACCCATCGATTACGTCGGTGAGGAGACGACCTACGCCGACGGACTCTTCGACGGTGTCGGCGACCACGAGTGGACATACCGGAGCGCGATCCGGGACACCGATCGGGCCCGGCTCGGAGAGAACGGACACATCAGGGTCACGTTGGACAAAGGAATCGACGAGCTCGAGATCGAGTTCACCAGACATGAGTTCGATACACTCGTCGCCATCGAGGTCCTTCTCGACGACAATCTCGTCGGGGAGATGGAATATGACGGCCCTGCGAGGGAGCTACACACACTGACCCTCTCGGACCTGGAAATCTCAGGGACTGTCACCCTCAGGATTCAAAGGGCCGAAGGACAACCGCTCATCCAGTCCGTGACCTGGACCGAACATGACGACGATCCCGCCACCTACACCCAGACTTTCACGGATTTCACCGACGAGACCGGCGACATCAGCGGTTTCGGCTGGGTTCAATGGATCGTCAGGCAACTCGCGGACATCATCTACAACATCAGCCGGACGCTCGGAGGGTTCTACATCGTGGGGTTGCTCATCATGACCCTCATCATCCGGATTGTCGGGTGGCCGATCTATTCCAAGACCACCGCCATGAGTGCGAACTTGGCGATCGCACAGCCGGAGATCGAGAAACTCAAAGAGAAATACCAGGACAAAAAGGACCAAGCGAGCCAACAGAAGTTTCAACAGGAGCAGCTCCAGCTCTATCGAAAATACAACATCAACCCGTTGGGCTGCCTCTTCCCCTTCTTACAGATGCCGATCTTCATCGCGATGTATCAGGTGGTGCGAAGGCTGCCTCTGACCGAACGCTATCAAGATTTGAACTACAGGTTCCTGTGGTTCGATTTCCAAGCGGAACCCGACGGGTTCGGACTCGTCGAGAACTGGCAGTTCTTCCTCCTCGCGGGCATTGTCGGTGTCACCATGTTCCTCTATCAACGGTACGCCCAGAAGCGTCCCGAATACATGCGGAACAAGAAATACGAGACCGCCCAGCAGCAACAGACCCAAAAGACGATGAAGTACATGATGTATTTCATGGTCATCATGCTGACGGCGATCGCGTTCACGAACCTGGGCATCGCCTTCTACTGGATCATCGGTAACCTCTTCCAGTTCGTCCAGACTTATGTGAACCGCAAACGGACGTACCAGAAATTCTTTGCGAACAAAGAAAGCGCGTGAGGGTGAGTTACATGAACAAAGTCACATTCGAGGCAAAAACACTCGATGAAGCGAAGGAGATCGCCGAAGAGAGACTCCGTGTCAACCGTCGTCACATCAAATTCGAGACCAAGCAGATCAAAGGCCTTTTGGGCATAAGGAAAGGCTATGAGGTCGAAGCATCGATCGATACGGACCCCGTCGAGCTCGGCCGGGAGACCCTGGCCACCCTTTTCGCCGATATGCGCATCAAGGCCGAGATCCAAGTCGTACAGCCCGCCGAGGGGGAGGTCGTCTATGATTGTGACACGGACGCCAACCCCGTGCTCATCGGTAAGAACGGCAAGACCCTCGAAGGGATACAGGCATATCTCAGGAACCTGTTGAATGTCTACACCGAGAAATATCTTCTTGTTGTCGTCGATATCGGCGGGTACAGGAAAAACCGCAAGAAGAAGCTGGAGATTCTCGCCACCCAGACGGCGAAGGAAGTCGCACGAACGAGGACCGAAGTCAAGCTGAGCCCGATGAACGCCTACGAAAGGCGTATCATCCACACCAAGCTTGCCGACTGGAACGACGTCTACACCAAATCCGAGGGCGAAAAGGACAAACGCCACCTCGTCATCAAGCCGAAGAAAAAATGAGACTCGTCGCAGGGCTCGGCAATCCCGGCAGGAAATATGCACGGACCCGCCATAACATCGGTTTTCTCTGTCTGGAGGCCTTTGCATCCAAGAAGGGTCTCGCTTTCAAGCACCAGAAGAAAATCAAGGGTAGCATCGCCCGCCACAAAGACACGCTCCTCTTGAAACCCTCGACCTACATGAACCTCTCGGGAGAGAGTGTGAAAGCGGCGTTGGACTATTATCGGATCCCCCTCTCCGAACTCGTCGTCATCCATGACGACCTCGACCTCGGAGTGGGAAGGCTCCGCTTGCGGGAAAAAGGCGGGACGGGAGGCCACAAGGGGCTTTCGTCCATCCTCGCCCATGTGGGCGAAGATACCTTCAAACGCATCCGGTTCGGTATCGGCGACAGCGGCCGCCTCGATGCGAGCGATTACGTCCTCTCCCGGTTTGTCGAGGAAGAGGGGGATACGGTCATCGAGAGCATCCGTGAAGTCACGGAGATCATCGAGGCCCTCGCCGACGACGAAGATTTCACCACGCTCATGAACAGACACAATGTACGCGCAAATGAACATGACGAGAACGACGATTGAGAAGCGGACACGAAAGTTTGACTTGATCACGGGCGTCCCCCGCCGGACGTCCGCTCGTCTGCGTGGAGGTTCTGCATGAATAGACTGCTCTCGTTGTTGGAAGACACGGAGGTTCTCCGTAGTTTTTCCGAAGCGCTGAAGACGAAACGAACCATCGAAATCACCAACACCACGGAAGCGTTCGCCGTGTTTTTCGTCATCGCCTTGCATCACATGACCGAACGGGACATCCTCGTCGTCAACCACAACCTCTATCATGCCCAAAAGACCTATGACAGCCTCACCACCTTGCTTGACACGGAGGTGGGCTTCTTTCCGCAAGACGAGTTTCTGACCACCGAGATGCTCGCGATGAGCGAGGATCTGAAATTCCAGCGGCTCGAGACGGTGAGGAACCTCTTCGGAAAGAACAAGCGACTCATCGTGACACACACCACCGGCCTCGTGAAACACCTTCTTCCCCGCCAGCGTTTCGAAGATGTATATGCGACCTTCAAGGTCGGGGACGATGTCGATTTCGAGACGTTCTTCACAAGACTCGTCGAACTCGGCTATCAAGCCACACCGACAGTGGAGAAGGTGGGGGAGTTCGCTCATCGG
>SL_5KL_010_SEDDRAFT_10000384_pt1 | contig 28367 bp, 25 predicted proteins | sample SodLakKL_010_SED_FD_9118 | JGI IMG/M metagenome (IMG submission 9118) | reverse complement strand
CAGCTCGTGGAGGAGCTGGCGGGCGGCTGAGGGGCGGCGGGGGCGCCCGTCGGGGAGAGGCCGCCACGGCTGCCTTGACCACGGAGCTTATCCGCAGCCGGGACGGGCGGTGACCAGGCTGGATCAGTCCCCGGACAGGAGCCTCTCCGCCGCGTCATGACGGGCGTTTCCGGCCTCCAGCTCCACCCGCCCCTTCTCGTTCCAGTCCCACTGGTCCGGAAGCCCCAGATCCTGGGCGATGACCCCATACGTGGTCTCGGCCGAGAGGAAGACGCCAGGGACACCGGCCCCGGGGTGGGTGCCGGACCCCACCAGGTAGAGGCCGTCCACGTCCTCGCTCCGGTTGTGGGGCCGGAAGTAGGCCGTCTGGGTGAACTTGGGGACGATCCCGAAGGCGTTTCCGTCCAGGGAGTTCAGGTCATCCCGGAAGTCGGTGGGATCCATGAGGTGGAGGACCTCCAGATTCTCCCGCAGACCCGGCATTCCCCACTCCTGCAGGAAGTCGATGACCCGGTCGGCGAAGGGCTGGCGCATCTCGTTCCAGTCGATCCCGGACTTCAGGTTGGCCACCGGAACCAGGACGTACATACTCTCGCCCCCCTCCGGCGCCATGGACGGGTCCGTGCGGGTGGGGACGTGGAGGTACATGGAGAAGTCGTCGGGGAGGATCTTCTTGTCGAAGATGTCCTTGAGGAGTCCCTTGTACCGCTCCGAGAGGATGAGGGTGTGGTGCTCCAGTCCCGGATACTTCCGCTTCACCCCCAGGTAGAGGAGGAAGCAGGACATGGAGTAGTCCAGGCGCCCTACCTTCCGGTCGGTCCACTTCTTCCGGCTCCCTGAGTCCACCAGGTCCCGGTAGGTGTGACCGGGGTCGCCGTTGGAGATGACCAGGTCGGCGTCGAAGCGCTGCCCGGAGGCCTCCACATGGGTCACCTTCCCCTTCTCCACCCCGATACGGGTCACCTCGTGGTCGGTGAGGATCTCCCCCCCGAGTTCACGGATGAGACGTCCCATGGCCTCCACCAGGGAGTACATCCCGCCCTTGGAGAACCAGACCCCGCCCCGTCGCTCCAGGTACGGGATCATGAGGTAGACGGAAGGCGTCTGGAACGGGTTGCCCCCTACGAAGAGGGGGTGGAAGGAGTAGAGGAACTGGTTGCGGGGGTCCTTGAAGTACCGGTTCACCAGGCGGGTCACCGGCATGTACGCTTCCGTCTTGATGAACTTGGGGATGAAGCCCAGCATGGTCTTCAACTCCCCGAACGACTTGGACCCCAGACGGTCCCCGATGACGGCGTCGTAGATGGGGAACGCCTTCTTCATGAAGTCGTCGTAACGGTCCGCGTCCTCGGCGCTGAATTTGCGCATCTGCGCCTTCATCCGGTCCGGGTCCCCCACGTAGTCGATGTGGGTCCCATCGTGGAAGTAGATGCGGTAGTAGGGGTCCAGAGGCACCAGGTCCACATAGTCTTCCAGACGTCGCCCCCCGGCCTGGAAGACGGAATCGATGATGTGGGGGGCCGTGATGAGTGATGGCCCCATGTCGAAGACGTACCCCCGGTCTTCCAGCTTGTAGGCGCGGCCGCCGATGGCGGAACGCTTCTCCAGGACGGTAACCTGGACCCCGGCGGCCTGCAGCCGAGCGGCCAGCGCCAGTCCGCCGAATCCGCTCCCGATGATGACGGCCCGTCGGGCCTGATCCTTTCTGGACATCTGGACTCCGTGGTGGGTGGACGTCCGCCCGTCGAAGAGGGCTCCGAGGCCGGAAGACCCAGGCGGAAGAGCGCCGAAAGGTACGTCCAGGGTGCGGGAGAGTTCCAGTGGGCCTCCGTTGCACCGGAAAGCGTGCGCCCTTTCTCCCATGAGCGGCGCCGGAACCCGGGCCGTGGGAGGGCGGAGCCGTTGCGGTGGAACGCCGTTCTCTTGTACCCTTCGTGCGTCGATCCACCGTCGTCCCCTTACAGAGGTGCCCGTTGGCAACGCCCTATCCCTTCTCGGCCATCGTGGGCCAGGACGAGATGAAGTTGGCCCTCCGGATCGCCGCCGTGGACCCCACCATCGGGGGAGTCCTGGTGTTCGGCGACCGGGGGACCGGGAAGTCCACTGCGGTGCGGGGACTCCCCGCCCTCCTTCCCCCCATCCGCACCGTCCGGGACTGCGCCTACAACTGCAACCCCGACGGAGCCGCCACCCCCTGTCCCACCTGCGGAAAGCGGGAGCCTGGAAAGGGTCGGACCCGTACCATCCCGGTGCCTGTGGTGGACCTACCCCTGGGAGCCACCGAGGACCGGGTGGTGGGAACGCTGGATCTGGAGCGGGCCCTGGTGGACGGCGTCCGTTCCTTCGAGCCGGGGCTCCTGGCCCGGGCGAACAGGGGCTTCCTCTACATCGATGAGGTGAACCTCCTGGAAGACCACCTGGTGGACCTCCTCCTGGACGTGGCAGCATCCGGGGAGAATGTGGTGGAGCGGGAGGGGATCTCCATCCGCCACCCCGCCCGCTTCGTACTGGTGGGGAGCGGCAACCCGGAGGAGGGCGACCTGCGCCCCCAGCTCCTGGACCGCTTTGGTCTTTCGGTGGAGGTCACCACTCCTCGGGTGGTGGAAGACCGAATGGAGGTGCTCCGGCGCCGCGACGCCTACGACCGGGATCCTGCCGGCTTCCACCGGCGCTGGAGTGGGCAGGATGGCCGGCTCCGGAGCAACCTGCGTCGCGCACGGAAGCTCCTTCCCGACCTGGTCGTCCCCGATGAGCTTCTGCGCATGGCCACCGAGCTCTGCCTGGCGCTGGAGGTGGATGGTCTCCGGGGTGAGCTCACCCTTCTCCGGGGTGCGCGGGCTGCGGCTGCGCTGGAGGAGGAGTCGGTGGTGCAGCCCCGACACCTCCGGGAGATCGCCCCCTCGGCCCTCCGCCACCGACTGCGGCGCGACCCCCTGGATGAGAGCGGGTCCACCGTCCGGGTAGAGCGGGCCCTGACGGAACTCCTGGGCTGACGTTGGAGCTCCGGGATCTCCCGTCGTTGGCGGCGGCGCTCCTGGCCCTGGACGCCCGGGGCGTGGGCGGGATCTGCCTTCGAGGGCCCACGGGTCCCGCCGTGGATGGCTGGCTGGCCTTCCTCCGGACCCTCTTGCCGGAGGGGACACCGGTGCGGAAGCTCCCCCTGGGGGTGACGCCGGACCGCCTTCTCGGCGGCCCCGACCTCACGGCGACGCTGGCCCAGGGGCGACGGGTGATCCGGGGTGGGGTGATCCACGAGGCCGACGGGGGGCTTCTCCTCACTCCCTCCATGGAGCGCATCACCGACGAAGTGGCGGCGGCACTCCTGGCCCCGCTGGATCACGGCGAGATCCATCTGGAGCGGGAGGGCTGCTCGGCCACCCTCCCGGCGCGGGTGGCGCTCCTGGGGCTCGACGAATCCCGGGATGAGGAGGAGGGGCCTCCCCGGGCCCTACTTGAACGCACCGGGATCCACCTGACCCTGGATCCGCGCTGGACGCCCCCTCCGGTGGAGCCTTGGATGGCGGCGGTGAACCGGGTCCGGACCGCCGGCGCAGGGGTGCCCCCGGTGGAGTTGGTGCGGACCATGGCCGCCGCCGGACTGGAGTTGGGGATCCCCTCGCTCCGGCCTTCCCACTTCGCCCTCCGGGCTGCGGCCCTCATCGCCGCCCTCAAGGGTGCTCCCCCCGACCCGGACGCGGTGGGGTTGGCGGCCGCCCTCATCCTCCTCCCCCGGGCCACCCGTCTTCCCGAGGCACCGCCTGAGGATCTCCCTCCCGAGGAAGTACCGCAGGATGAAGCGCCGGAGCCCCCTCCTCCTCCGCCCGAGGAGATGGAGGAGCCGGAGGAGGAGCCCCCGGAGGAGGAGCCGCAGCAGGAGAAGCCGGAGGGGGAGGTGGAGCCCATCCCGGACCAGGTGGTGGAGGTGGCCCGGGCCATGCTCCCGCCGGACTGGTCTCCACCTGCATCCCGGGGGCGGACCATGCGGGGCCGGGGGACCGGTCGCTCCGGCGACGAGACGGAAGATCGAGCCAGAGGGCGGCGGAAGGCGGTGCGCCCAGGCGATCCCCGCCGCCGCCGTGTGGATCTGGGTGCCACCCTCAGGGCTGCGGCCCCGTGGCAGAAGGTGCGGGGCCGGGAGCCGGGCCAGTCCCTCCGCATCGAGACCGGCGACATCCACGTCCAGATCCGGGTCCGACCCCTGGGTGGGCAGTCCATCTTCGTGGTGGACGCTTCAGGGTCCCAGGCCATGCGCCGCCTTGGCGAGGTGAAGGGAGCCGTGGAGCTCCTCCTGGCCGAGAGTTACCGGTCCAGGGAAGAGGTGGCGCTGGTGGTCTTCCGGGACCGGGACGCCCGAGTCCTGGTTCCGCCCACCCGGTCCCTGACCCGGGCCAAGCGCCTCCTCCGGGGGCTGGCCGGCGGGGGGGGCACCCCCATGGCCCGGGGGATCGAACGGGCGCTGGAGCTGGCGGTGGCGGGCCGACGAGACGGGAAGGCCTGCCGCATCCTCCTCCTCTCCGACGGGCGCCCCAACGTGAATCGGCAGGGGCTCGGAGGGCGCAGGTCCGCCATGGATGATGCTCTGGCCCTTGCCCGGGAGGTTCAGCGCCTCCAGATCCCCTTCGTGGTGCTCGATACCTCACCCCGGGGGATGGATTTCCTGCGAGAGCTGGCCGGAGCGGCCGGCGGTGATGCTCACCACCTGCCCCGCGCCGACGCCAGGCGGATCCGGGACCGGGTCACTTCGGAGGGTTGGACATGAAGGAACCCCGCACGGCAGCGCCCCAGCGGGACGAGACCGAGTCCGGCTCCCCACCGGCCCACCGGGGCGTCGCGCAGGGGGAAAGAACCCCCTCGGTCCCTGACACCGGGCCGGCGGGAGCCCAGCGGGAGAATCATCGGGGAGCTTCCGGATCCGGTCAGGGGTCGGGGCGGAGCTCGCCCAGGGGGCCGGGTCGGGTCCGGGGGGTGCTTGAGTTCTTCCGCCAGCGCTGGACTGCGCTCCTGTCGTCGCAGCGATTCCAGCGCTGGTCCGCCGCCTTCCCCCTGACCCGCCCCATCGCCCTCTCCCGTTCCCGGCAGGTCTTCGATATCTGCGCCGGGTTCGTCTACTCCCAGACGCTCCTGGCCCTGATCCGCCTGGACCTCTTCGACCGCCTGGCCCGGGGGCCCGTCCGGATCCCGGTGCTCGCCCGGGAGTTCGGAGTTCCGGAAGACCGTCTGAGGCGCTTCCTGGGGGCCGGGGTCACCATCCGACTTCTCCGCTGGGCCGGGTCGGACGGGGTGGGGCTCGGGCCGCTGGGGGCGCCCATGGTGGGGAATGAGGCGGTGGCCCGCATGGTAGAGCACAACGTGCTCCTCTACCGCGATCTGGAAGACCCCCTGGCCCTGCTCCGGGGCGAGACCCGGGAGGGGGTGGGACTGAAGGGGTACTGGCCCTACGCCGGTCGCAGCGACCGGGAGGGACTGGATCCCGACGATGTGGCGCCCTACTCGGAGCTCATGGCCGGGTCCCAGCCCATGGTGGCCCAGGAGGTACTGGATGGCTACGACTTCGACGAGCACACCCACGTTCTGGATGTGGGCGGAGGGAAGGGTGCCTTCCTCCGGGCCGTAGGACGTCGCCACGCCGACCTCCGCCTGACCCTCTTCGACCTTCCTCCAGTGGTGGAGGTGGCGCGACGACACCTGGACGAGTTCCCTGATCCCAGCCGCCTCAGCCTGGTTGGCGGCGACTTCCTTCGGGACGAGATCCCCACTGGCGCCGACCTCATCACCCTTGTGCGGATCCTCCACGATCACGAGGACGAAGACGTGGTCACCCTCCTGCGCCGAATCCGGGAGGTGATCCCCGAGGACGGGACTCTCCTGGTGGCGGAGCCCATGGCGGGGATCCGGGGAGCGGAGACGGTGGGTGCCGCCTACTTTTCCCTCTACCTCATGGCCATGGGCCAGGGGCGACCCCGAACCCCCAGGGAGCTCACAGCGCTCCTGAAGGAGGCCGGCTTCACCCGAATCCGCCACCCACGCCCCCGATCCCCCGTCCTGACCTCGCTCCTCATCGCCCGTCCCTGAGACCTCTAGGATCCTCGCAAGTTACATCGCCCCAGTCGGTTGCGACACCGGCTGGGGCTTCTTCACGCCTGTCGGTGCGGTTGTACACGACCTTGGACAACCCTAGTTGTAATTTTTTATTGACACCGGGGGGCCTGAGGCCGAATATAGAGGCGAGCGAGGGATGCGAAGGGCGGGGCGGGCCGACCCGCAGGAAGGGTCTGACGAGCCTCCGGTTGACCCGGTGTGCCGACCGCCGCCGCCCAGACGTGTCCCCTCTCCTCGGAGAGACGACGATCACCGCACGACAGGAGGCCCGTGGACACCTTGGCCGTAGTCCTGGAAGAGCCGAAACGGCTCGTCCTGCGACGCCTGGATCTGGCGACCCCCTCACCGGACGATGTCCTGGTGGAGGTGAGCTGGACCGGCGTGAGCACCGGGACGGAGCGGCTCCTGTGGACCGGCGCCATGCCCCCCTTCCCCGGGATGGGCTACCCGCTGGTTCCAGGCTACGAGGCCATGGGTCAGGTCCGCTGGGCCGGGGAAACCTCCGGTCGCCAGGTGGGCGACTGGGTCTTCGTCCCCGGTTCCAAGGGTTTCAAGGGAGCACACGGGCTCTTCGGAGCCGCCGCCCGCACCCTGGTGGTACCCGGCGCCAGAACCATTGCGCTGGAAGAGGGGAGTGGGCAGGACGGGTGCCTCCTGGCCCTGGCAGGGACGGCCTGGCACGCCGTGGTGGCCGGTACGGAGGGGGACTCCCCCCTCGTGGTGGGCCACGGGGCGCTGGGCCGTCTCCTCGCCCGGATCCTGCGGTCACGGGGCGCCGACCCCGTGGTCTGGGAGATCGATCCCGACCGGCGGGAGGGAGCCCGGGGGTATCCGGTGCTCGATCCCACCGACGATCCGGATCGCCTGTACGACCGGATCTACGACGTCAGTGGAGCCCAGGGGATCCTGGATACCCTCATCCCGCGGCTCACGCCGGGTGGAGAGGTGGTCCTGGCAGGCTTCTACTCCGAGAGCGTCCACTTCCGCTTTCCCCCGGCCTTCATGAAGGAAGCGAGGATCCGGGTGGCGGCGGAGTGGAAACCCGAGGATCTGCGGGCGGTGGCCCGTGCGGTCTCCCGGGGGGAGCTGGCCCTGGACGGGTTGGTGACCCACAAGGAAGACGCCGGCAGGGCCCCGGACGCGTATCGCATCGCCTTCGAAGATCCGCGGTGCGTCAAGATGATCCTGGACTGGAGGAATGTGGCATGAGTGCTGAGAAGGAGACGCAGATCATCGCCATCTACGGGAAGGGCGGCATCGGGAAGAGTTTCACCCTGGCCAACCTCTCCTACATGATGGCGCAGCAGGGCAAGAAGGTCCTCCTCATCGGATGTGACCCCAAGTCCGATACGACGAGTCTCCTCTTCGGCGGTCGGGCGTGCCCGACCATCATCCAGACCTCCTCCGAAAAACGGATCGCCGGTGAGGAGGTCGCCATCTCCGACGTCTGCTTTACCCGGGACGGCGTCTTCGCCATGGAGCTGGGCGGCCCCGAAGTGGGTCGGGGGTGCGGAGGCCGGGGGATCATCCACGGCTTCGAGCTCCTGGAGAAGCTGGGCTTCCACGACTGGGGGTTCGACTTCGTCCTCCTGGACTTCCTGGGCGACGTGGTCTGCGGGGGCTTCGGCCTCCCCATCGCCCGGGACATGTGTCAGAAGGTCATCGTGGTGGGCTCCAACGATCTGCAGTCGCTCTATGTGGCCAACAACGTCTGCTCCGCCGTGGATTACTTCCGCAACATGGGCGGCAACGTGGGTGTGGCGGGCCTGGTCATCAACAAGGATGACGGGACCGGGGAAGCCAAGGCCTTCGCGGAGAAGGTGGGGATCCCGGTACTGGCCGCCATCCCACAGCACGACGACATCCGGCGCAAGAGCGCCAACTACGAGATCGTGGGGAAGCCCGGCGGCCGCTGGGCACCCCTGTTCGAGGAGCTGGGCATGGGGGTGGCGGAAGCGCCGCCGGTGCGACCGAAGCCCCTCAGCCACGATGAGTTGCTGGACCTCTTCAAGGGCGACGAGGTGGGGCGGGACGTGATCCTGACCCCGGCGACGCCGGAAGAGATGTTGGGCGCCAACGCGCTCAAGCGGGAATCGCTGGAAATCGTCTACGAGACCGCCTGATGGAGACGCCACGACCGATGTCCTCCTCCGCCACCACCAACGAGCCGCGTCGCCGAAAGCTACCGGTCGTGACCCGGAACTCCCCTGAGGAGTCCGATGGGTCCGCCCCGGTCGCAGGTGTCGTGGACGGGACCCCGGCTCCGAACGGCGCCGGGTGTCATGGAGGGGCGGAGCGTCTACGGGCGGCGGTGGAGGCGGGCGAATCCAGCAAAGTGCTTGAGGAGTTGGTGAAGGACTATCCATTGGGGCCCCACGACAAGCCCCAGGGAATGTGCCCCGCCTTCGGGTCGCTCCGGGTGGGTCTCCGGATGCGGCGGACCGCCACGATCCTCTCGGGATCAGCGTGCTGCGTCTACGGGCTCTCCTTCACCTCCCACTTCTACGGAGCCCGGCGCACGGTGGGATACGTGCCCTTCAACTCCGAGACCCTGGTGACGGGCGCCCTCTTCGAGCATGTGAAGGAAGCAGTGGAGAAGCTAGCCGATCCCGAGAAGTACGACGCCATTGTCATGACGAACCTCTGTGTCCCCACGGCGTCCGGGGTACCCCTGGACCTCCTTCCAAAGGAGATCAACGGGGTCCGAGTCATCGGCATCGATGTTCCGGGGTTCGGGGTTCCTACCCACGCCGAGGCCAAGGACGTCCTTTCGGGGGCGATCCTCCGCTACGCCCGGGAAGAGGCGGAGCGGGGTCCGGTGGCGAGGCCCAGGGACCTGGTGAAGGATCGGCCCACGGTCACCCTCCTCGGAGAACTCTTCCCCGCCGATCCCATGGGGATCGATGCGCTCCTGAAGCCCCTTGGGGCCACGGTGGGCACCACTGTCCCGACCAGGGAGTGGCGCGAGCTCTACAAGGCGCTCGACGCCCCGGTGGTGGCCGCCGTGCACCCCTTCTATGTCCGGGCGGTGAGGGAATTCGAGCGTGCAGGTCGCACGGTCGTCCCCTCCGGCCCTGTGGGAGCCGACGGGACCGCGGCGTGGCTCGCCGCCGTCGGTGAAGTCCTGGGCACCCCCGCCGAGGTGATCGGCCGGGCGGTGGACCAGGCCGTGGGAGCCACTCGGGGCGCCCTCTCCGCCCAGCGGATCGAGGGACGCATCGTGGTCTCCGGCTACGAGGGTTCCGAGCTCCTGGTGGCCCGACTCCTGTCGGAGGCGGGCGCCGAGGTCCCCTACGTGGGGACCGCCCTGCCCCGGTCCAAGTGGAGCGATCCGGACCGGGAATGGCTGGAGGCACGGGGCACCCACGTGCAGTACCGGGCGTCGCTGGAGCAGGATCTGGCGGCTGCCAAGGATGTGGATCCCGATCTGGTTCTGGGGACGACGCCGGTGGTTCAGGCGTCCAAGGAGGCCGGGACCCCGGCCCTCTACTTCACGAACCTCATCTCGGCACGGCCCATCTTCGGGCCGGCCGGCGCCGGTGGGATCGCCGAGGTCATCGGCGGAGCCATCGGAGGTCGGGAGCGACTCAATCGGATGCGGGCCTTCTTCGCCGGCGTCGGAACGGGTCACACGGCCGGCTACGGTCACGACGGGGTTCCCGAGGAGCGCCTGAGCGCGCGCCAGAGGAACGCCCGTGCCAGGGGCGGCAAGGCGTCCACAGGTCAACGGAAGGTTGCGGAAACGGCGGCGGCGAAGGCCTCCGGCGGAGAGCCGACTCCCTCCGGTGAAGCCGGCGAGGCGAACGGGCATGGGCCCGACGCCTCCCGGAAGGATCAGGAGGTCGCCTGATGTTGGTTCTGGATCACGATCGTGCCGGCGGATACTGGGGCGCCGTCTACGCCTTCACGGCGCTGAAGGGGCTCCAGGTGGTCATCGATGGACCGGTGGGGTGCGAAAACCTTCCCGTCACCTCGGTCCTGCACTATACCGATGCCCTCCCTCCCCACGAGTTGCCCATTGCCGTCACCGGGCTCTCCGAGGACGAGCTCTCCATGACCGGAACGGAGGAAGCACTCCGCCGGGCCAATGAGAGCCTGAATCCGGACGAGCCCGCAGTGGTGGTCACAGGCAGCATCGCGGAGATGATCGGAGGGGGTGTGGTGCCGGCAGGGACGAACCTTCTGCGCTTCCTTCCACGGACCATCGATGAAGACCAGTGGGAGTCCGCCGACCGGGCGCTCTACTGGCTCTGGACCCAGTTCGGAGAGAAGAAGGCCCGCAACCGCAAGAAGAGGGAATCGGAGCGGCCCTTGGTGAACATCATCGGGCCCATCTACGGAACCTTCAACATGCCCTCGGATCTGGCCGAGATCCGACGGCTCATCGAGGGAGTCGGCTGTGAGGTCAACCTGGTGTTCCCCCTGGGAGCGCACCTGGATGACATCCCTGCCCTCGCTGACGCCGATGTGAACGTGCTCATGTACCGGGAGTTCGGTCAGAAGCTCTGCGAGGAGCTGGAAAAGCCGTGGATCCGCGCCCCCATCGGGATGTCGTCCACGACCCGCTTCCTGGAGGCGCTGGCCGAGCACACAGGACTCGACGCAGGACCGTTCATCGAAAAGGAGAAGCACACGACGCTGAAGCCCATCTGGGATCTGTGGCGGAGTGTCACCCAGGACTTCTTCGCCACCTCATCCTTCGCCGTGTTCAGCGGTGAAACGTACGCCAGGGGACTGGAGGGATATTTCACGGAAGATCTGGGAATGCCCTGTACCTACGTCCACCACCGGCGCCCGGGGAAGAAGCCGGACAATGAGGCGGTGCGCGACGCCCTGAAAGGGCGACCGCCCCTGCTCCTGTTCGGGAGCTTCAATGAACGGATGTACGCAGCCGAGCTGGGACTCCGCTGCCAGTACATCCCGGCCTCCTTCCCGGGCGCCATCGTGCGCCGGCACACCGGAACGCCCTTCATGGGCTACGCCGGCGCCACCTACCTGGTCCAGGAGATCTGTAACGCGCTGTTCGATGCCCTCTTCCACATCCTCCCCCTGGGGACGGAGATGGACAAGGGCGACGCCACCCCGGCCCGGCCCGATGGGGAGTCCATCCCCTGGGAAGACGACGCCCGGGAACTGCTGGACGAGGTGCTCCGGGAGTTCGCGCCTCTGGTGCGGATTTCCATGGCCAAGCGGATGCGGGATGCGGCGGAGAAGGCCGCCCTCGCATCCGGAGAGGAGATCGTGACCCTGGAGCGGGTCCGAGCGGCCCGGGAAGAGCTGTCGGGGGTGGCGGCATGATGCCCTACACCGCCGACCACCGGGACGGATGCGCTGTCCCCCCTCAGTCGCCTGCGGCGGCGGGGAGGACTCCGACGCGCTCGGCCAGCTCCAACAGACAATCGGCCACCAGCTCCGGGGCTTCCTCGGGAAGCAGGTGTCCAAGCTTTGGTTCGAAACGGAGTTGCAGGCTTTGCCGCCCCTCGGGGTGAGCGGAATGCGCCCGGGAGATCGCCTCCCGGATGGTGGAGGGAGGGACCCACTGGTCCTCCTCCCCAGCCAGAACAGTCACGGGGATCCCGAGTCGAGCCGCGTCAGCGGCCACGGCCGATGGGTCCCAGTCCGAAAAGAGCGCGAGAGCCCCGGCCACACGCCGGGGATCGGACAGCAAGGCCCGGTAGCGGGATCGGACCTCAGGGTCCAACCGGGATCCGGTGGACCGGAGGAGTTGCTCCACCACCGGGAGATGGCGAATGAAGCCGGCCGCACCCCGGGCCAGAAGCCCGGACCGAGCCAGAGCCGTCATCGGACGATCCAGTAGGGGCGGGACGTAGGTGTCCCGGCTTCCGAGAGCGGGAGCCAACGCCAGAATGGCCCTGGGGGCGATCCACCCCCGGGCGGCCGCCCGGATCGCGATGCAGGCTCCGGCCGAGTGACCGGCCACCAGCAGGGGGGAAATATCCTCCTGTCGGAGGAGGCGACCCAGTTGGGACGCCACCTCCTCCAGCCCGGATCGACCGGGCGGAGAAGAAAGGGAGTACCCATGTCCCGGGAGATCGGGAATGATGAGGGAGAGGCGGCCTTCAAGCAGCCTGGCGACGCGGCCCCACTGGTGGGCCGACGAAGCGCTCCCATGGATCAACAGAAGGGGTGGGCCCGAACCCAGATGGACCAGGTGCCAGCGAGCACCGTCCAGCTGGACGTATCGACCCGCCTCGGGGAAGGGCCACGACGGTTCGGTCCTTCTCGGGTCGGGAGGCGTCGCGTTCACGCGGACCTCCCGGGCGTTGATGCCGCGACGAAGGTCGCGGGATCCGCCCCACGGCGGGCCCCCGGCCGGCAACGGGAATGCTTCGGAGCATTGCTTTGCCGAGTGATGGTTCGAATCCGTTCCGGAATGTTCATCTGACCCTCATGAAGGAGGTCATCATGGCGCAGCAAGATGGCCCGGGAAGCCTCTCCGGGCTCACCGACAACGAGGCGAAAGAGTTCCACAAGATCTTTGTGAGCTCCTTCGTCCTCTTCACGGCCGTCGCCGCAGTCGCTCACATCCTCGCGTGGATGTGGCGCCCTTGGGGCATCTAAAAGTCTCCCCCGACTGGAGAAAGCAATGTACCGCATCTGGATGGTCTTCGACCCCAGACGGACGCTGATCGCCCTCTTCTCGTTCCTGGGCGTCCTGGCGTTGACGATTCACTTCATTCTGCTCAGCACCGACGAGTACAACTGGCTGGTGCCGAGCGACCAAGCTACCGCGGGAGCCATGGTTGACGTGACCCCGCTTCCGCCCGGCCTCTAACAGGGCCGCGATGCGGAGCCGCGGCACCGGGGGGGGCGGTTGACCCCCCGGGCCGCAACCAGGGCCGGCCCTTAGTCGAGAGGCAGCCGAGCCCGCGCACATTGGGCGGGAGTCCGCCCCGGTCCGGATGCCGGGCCCATACGTGGGCCCAGGACCAGAGGCGAATCACGCCCTCCGGCCCGCCCTCATCGGAGAACGACGATGGCGATGCTCTCATTTGAAGAAAAGTACCGCGTACGCGGTGGAACCCTGATCGGGGGGGATCTGTTCGATTTCTGGATCGGTCCCTTCTACGTCGGGTTCTTCGGCGTAGTCAGCATCTTCTTCACACTGCTTGGTACGGCTCTCTGTGTCTGGGGAGCCGCCCTCGGTGAAGGCCTGGCCGGCCAGACCTGGAATCTCTGGCAGATCAATATCGCGCCCCCACCGCTAGAGTACGGGCTTGGTATAGCACCCATGGCGGAAGGAGGCCTTTGGCAGGCCATTACGGTCTGCGCAATCATAGCCTTCGTAGCCTGGGCGCTCCGGCAGGCCGAGATAGCGAAGAAGCTGGGGATGGGGTATCACGTGCCGGTGGCTTTTGGAGTTGCTGTTGGCGCATATATCACTCTCGTCGTGGTCCGGCCCCTGCTGTTGGGTGCCTGGGGCCACGGTTTCCCCTACGGTATCATCTCCCACCTGGACTGGGTCTCCAACGTGGGGTATCAGTACCTCCACTTCCACTACAACCCGGCCCACATGCTGGCGATCACGTTCTTCTTCACGAACGCGCTCGCCCTGGGCCTGCACGGCTCCCTGATCCTATCGGTGACCAACCCACCGAAAAACGAGCCGTCGCTCAAAACCAGCGAACACGAGAATACATACTTCCGTGACACGCTGGGCTACTCGATCGGCGCTATCGGGATTCACCGCCTCGGGCTGTTCCTGGCCCTGAACGCGGGGATCTGGAGCGCGGTCTGTATCGTCATCAGCGGACCCTTCTGGACACGTGGTTGGCCGGAATGGTGGAGCTGGTGGCTGAACATCCCCATCTGGGCCTGAGGAGCTGACAATGGCTGAATACCAGAACCTCTTCACCCAGGTCCAGGTCCGGCACGCGCCGGATCCCGGGGTTCCCGTATCGGACGGTGAGAACCGGATTCCCGACAGCGGGTTCTCCTATTGGCTCGGTAAGATCGGCGACGCCCAGATCGGCCCCGTGTACCTGGGGTGGCTGGGTATCCTCTCCCTCATCACAGGCGGTCTGTCCATCATTCTGATGGGCCTCGTGATGTGGAGCTCGGTGGGCTGGGATCCAATCCAGTTCGTCCGACTCCTGCCCTGGCTCGCGGTGGAGCCGCCGGCACCCGAATACGGACTCTCACTTCCGCCCCTCGCTGAGGGGGGGTGGTGGTTGCTCTGCGGGTTCCTGCTGACGGTCTCCATCATTCTCTGGTGGTTCCGGATGTATACCCGGGCCCGGGCCCTGGGCATGGGCACACACGTCGCCTGGTCCTTCGCGGCCGCGATCTGGCTGTACCTCGTGCTTGGCTTCATCCGCCCCCTGTTGATGGGGAGCTGGGGCGAAGCGGTTCCCTTCGGAATCTTCCCGCACCTGGATTGGACGGCGGCGTTCTCAATCCGGTACGGTAACCTTTTCTACAACCCCTTCCACATGCTGTCCATTGCGTTCCTGTATGGATCAGCACTGCTCTTCGCCATGCACGCCGCGACGATCCTCGCAGTGGCGAAGATGGGTGGTGAACGGGAGATCGATCAGATCACCGACCGCGGTACGGCGGCGGAACGCAGCCAGCTCTTCTGGCGGTGGACCATGGGCTTCAACGCCACCATGGAATCCATCCACCGCTGGGCGTGGTGGTTCGCTTCCCTGACCGTCATCACGGGCGGGATCGGGATCGTCCTCACCGGCACTGCCGTGGAGAACTGGTACTTCTGGGGCCAGCAACACGGCCTCATACCCATATACCCAGAGGTCTATGAGGCGCCGGTGCCGCCGCCCCTGCCAGGTGAACTGGATGGGCAGCATATCGGACCACCGCCCACGGACCTCCCCGGTGTAAGTAGCTCCATGGAGGCAGGACCCAGCTTCGTGTTGCCGGGCACCGAAGCGCACGTGTCCTTCGCCTCGACCCTCACTATGGAGGTGGCACCATGAAGACCCTTAGCCGGATGGCGATAGCCCTGGCCGGGGGCCTGCTCATCACGACCACCGGATGTGAAGTCCCGCCCATCGATACGGTTCAGTTGGGATTCAGGGGCGTGGGAATGGAGCATGTGGCGAACCCCCGGACCGTGCAGGACTCTGTGGACGCCGTTCTCGCGAGAGAACCGTTCGTGCCGGGCCCCCCCGAGGACTTCGGGGAACCGGCGCCTCCGGGTACCTGGGAGAATGTCCAGGTGCTCGGTCACCTGAGCGAAGCGGAATTCAACCGCTTCAAGCTGGCCATGACCACCTGGGTGGCGGCGGGCACCGGTGAAGGCTGTAACTACTGCCACGTCATCGAGGCCGACGGGCAGGTCAACTTCGCGTCGGACGCCAAATACCAGAAGGTGGTCTCGAGGAGCATGATCAGCATGACGCAGACGGCCAACGTCGAGTACGCCGCCCACGTGGGCGAGACGGGGGTGAACTGCTGGACCTGTCACCAGGGATTGGTGCAGCCGGTGAATCGCTGGTACTTCGGCGATCGCCCGAGCCCGCCCGACGCCGGGTCCATGATCGCGCGTCCTCAATGGGAGAGGCACTACCTGGATCGGGACGATGCCCGGCTCATCAACCAGACTGCCCTCTCCCGCAACCGGGAGCAGAACGTGTCTCTCCAGGATACGGAGTACACGTACTGGCTCATGATCCAGATGTCGGAGCACCTCGGGGTGAACTGCACGTACTGCCACACCTCGGCACGGTTCTCGGACTGGGATGAGAGCCCACCGCAGCGGGTTCACGCCATGCGAGGCCTGGACATGGTTCGCACCATGAACATGGACTACATCGTGCCCCTGACGGATGAGCTTCCCGAGCACCGACTCGGACCCATGGGAGACGGCGCCAAGATCAACTGTGCCACCTGTCACTCAGGTGCCTGGAAGCCCCAGTACGGGCTGCCGGCCACGCACGGGATCGACTGGCCCGCCCTCATGCAGATCGGCGTCGCGCACCCCACCGGAAACGGTGGCGCCGACGCAGGTGAGGAGCTCCCGGACCAGCCATGACCAACGCGACGCTTCCGGGTGCTCCGGCATCCACGTCGACGTCCATGGCCCCGAGTCCGGCCCCACCCCAACTGACCGGATCCGCCGGCTTCGCGCTGGAGGACTTCCGGGCCCGGTGGGGTGGGGACGACCCCGCCCTCCGGATCCGCGCTGTCGGGTCCGGGGGTGGGGGGGTGGCCCCCGACCTCGTCCTGGGTTTCGTGGAGCGGTGTGAGCCGCTGGAACCCGGTGAGGTGGAGGTGTCCGCCCACCCGTATTGCGTACGAATCGATCCGGCTTCGGCCCGGCGTCTGGCTTCCTGGGAGATCGACTTCGGGGAGTGGGATGGTCATCGGGGGTTCCGCCTCCGCCCGGGCCGCCGCCAGGATCCCTCCTCGCCTGTCGGAAACGACCGACCTGTTGGAAACGACTGGCGGGGTGGAGCCGAGGCTTCGCTCGACCGTCAGGTCCAGGATGTGCTGGATCAGCATGTGAATCCCCTGGTGGAAGGTCACGGGGGGAAGATCCACCTTTTGAGCGTCACCCCCGACGGAATCGCCCGCGTGGAGATGCGGGGTGGATGTCAGGGGTGCGCCGCAGCCCGGGACACCCTCACCGATCTGGTGACCCGGATTCTCATGAAGGACGTCACCGGATTGACCGGCGTCGAGGATGTGACGAACCATGACGCCGGGCAGAATCCCTTCTTCGTTCCCCTCAAGGCGGGCCGCTAGCCCGGGAGATAGGCCATGAGTTGGCTTCTTCCCATTCTGGCGGCATTGGCCGCTTGGTGGGCCGGTACCCTCACGGTTCTGGTCCTGTCGCGAATTGGTGGGACCGGCCGCCGTCTTGCCCTTCGGGGCGGGTGGGTCCTGGTTGCACTTCTGGTTCCCATCCTCATTCTGCTCCACCCGCAGGACTCACCGGCGGCCGCGTACCTGGGCTTTGCCGTGGGGCTGGCACTCTGGGGGTGGCAGGAGCTCCTCTTCCTGCAGGGGGTGGCTACAGGCTCCCGGAAGGCGCCGTCTCGACGGGGTCGGAAGGGGCTGGGGCGTGTGCGAGAGGCGGTGGAGGCGGTGTCCCATCATGAAGCGGGGCTCTTCGCCACTCTCCTCGTTCTCGCCGTGCTCTCCTTCGGCGCGGCACTCCCTGTGGCGCTGTGGACTTTCGGGGCGCTGTGGGTTCTCCGCCTCTCGGCCAAGCTCAATCTCTTCTATGGGGTGCCGCACCCCAACGGGCACCTCTTTCCCCCGCGGATTCGCCACCTGGCATCATTCCTCGGGCGTCCTCGCCGGAGCATCCCCCTTCTCGTGTGCATCGGGGGGTGGTTCGGACTCGCCACCGGGCTTTTCATCAGTGGCGTGGCCCACGACGGGACCGGCCTGTCCACCGCCCTTCTCCTTTTGGCGGGGCTGGTGGGTCTTGGAGCTCTAGAGCACCTGGCCTTTCTGTTCCGTCTCCCCCTGGAGGAGTTGTGGGGGTGGGATGTGGATGACCAACCGCAGCGTCCCATGCCTCGGGAGCGGAAGGCGATTGAAGGGTTGTTCTGACCCGTTTCTGGCGACTCTGATCCCCGTCCGTCAATGGCCTTGCGACTCGGTCTGACCTGGCGACTCGACCGTGATCTCCTTCACGAAGGGCGCCAGAGCCTCTTCCAGGGTGGGCCGTCCCAGCACCTGTAGGTCGTAGCGGATTCGCGTGTGGGGCACCGGGATCTCCAGGAGGCGGGAGATGTCGATGGGAGTCCCCACTGCAACGGCCTCCACTCCACCCTCTTCGCACGCTGCATCCAGCGTGGCCTGAAGATCCCGAATCTGGGCCTCCCCGTACCCCATGGCCGGAAGAGCCGCCGAGAGGTGCGGGTATGCGTCGAAGGTGTCCTTCAGCGCTCCCTTGGCGAAGGGTCTGGGGTCCACCAACTCTCTTGCTCCGGCCCGGCGGGCACCGAGCCAACCGGCGCCGTGGGGCATTCCGCCGTGGGTGAGGGTGGGTCCGTCTTCCAGCGCAAGGACCCTGCGGCCCCGGAGGATCTCCGGATGGTCGGGAACGGGAGGCGACGCGGCTTCCAGGATGACCGCGTCGGGGCGCACTCGCCGGATGGTCTCCCTCACGGCGAAGACCTTTTCCGGATCTGCCGAGTCCACCTTGTTCACCACCACCACCTGGGCCATGCGGAGATTCGTCTCTCCAGGATGGAAGCGCAGTTCATCGCCGGCGCGGTGGGGATCCACCACGCAGATGGTGAGGGTGCTGGCCAGGAAGGGGGTGTCGTTGTTCCCTCCGTCCCAGAGCAGGACATCGGCTTCCGCCTCAGCCGCCCGGACGATGCGGGCGTAGTCCACCCCGGCCCAGACAGTACTCCCCGCCTCCAGATGAGGCTCGTATTCTTCCCGTTCCTCGATGGTGACCTTGTGCCGGGCCAGATCGGCGCCGTCCGCGAAGCGCTGGACGGCCTGGGCCTCCAGATCTCCGTAGGGCATGGGGTGCCGGAGGATCCCCACCCGCATACCCTGGCTGCGGAGGTGGGCCGCCACCGCCCGTGCCGTCTGGCTCTTCCCGGCTCCGGTCCGGGAGGCCACCACGGAGACGGATGGGAGCTCCGACCGGAGTTGCGTACGCCCGGTGCCCAGGAGGGTGAAGTCTGCCCCGGCGCCGTTCACCCGGCTGGCCAGGTGCATGACGTCCTCGTGGGAGATGTCCGAGTACGCCATGACGCACCGGTCCACCTCGAATCGGGCGATGAGTGTCTCCAACTCGCTCTCGGGGTGGATGGGGATGCCGCTTGGGTAGAGGGGACCGGCCAGGGCCGGTGGGTAGCGTCGGTCCGCGATATTGGGGATCTGCTGGGCTGTGAAGGCCACCACCTCGCTGGTCGGGTCTTCCCGGAAGGCCACGTTGAAGTTGTGGAAGTCGCGTCCGGCTGCGCCGAGGATGAGGGTTCGTCTGGGGCTCACGGTTGCGCTCCGCCGGTAGGGAAAAGGGAGGGCAACCGGGGTCGGAGCCCATGGCGACTCTGCAAAGGTCGAGGGGAGAGGGCCGGCAACGCAACTAACGACTCCACACGTTCGGCCGGAAGCTGTTATGGTCAGTCTGAAGTCTCGCCAGCCAGTCAAGGAAGAGGGTTGCGACCCTCCGGACCGGCCCTCGTTCACCGGACACACAGGCACCATGGACTCCACTTCCACGCACTTTGTTCGCCCTTCCCTCACCCTTGTTCCGCTGTTCCTACTCCTTCTGCTCCTCTCCCTCCTCCCCATTTCAAGGGGGCTCGAAGCCCAGGCTCCTCCGGAGAGCGGGACGGTGGTTACGGTTCACGACAACGTGATCTTCCGTCTGGGCGGTGTGATCCAGCCGCGACTGAGCTGGACCCGGGACCACGCCGCCGATGAGGAGGCGCTGGGCTTCGGCATCCGCCGATACCGGCTCTACACCCTGGTGGATGTGGGTGACCGGATCGGACTCTTCGCCCAGCTCGAGGGCGGAGCCGCTGCCGGGTCCACCGCTTGGATCGATCTGGAGGCATCGCTCCAGCTCGATGAAACCTGGGACATCTTCGCCGGACGCATCATCGGGCCCCAGCCCCGGGCCTACGCCCTCACCTTGCTCCCGAATCTGGACGGTATCGATCGACCGGTTATCACCGTGGCCTGGGCCAATCGGACGCTGGGAGCCGACGGACGGACCTACGGGGCGGGTCTCCGGGGGCGCACGGCCACCTGGGAGGCTCGAGCCATCGTCCACAGCGGTACGAATCAGAGGAACATCCGAGGAGAGATCGCCGATGAGCGACCGGCCCGTCCGCAGGGAACCGGGATGGCGGGGGCCGCCTACCTCACCTGGAAGCCGGAAGTGGTCCCAGGGCTCGAGATGGGCGGACACGTGGGGTACAATCGGTCCCGGAATGCCCTGACCCGGGCCGGAGGGCAGGGGCGTGCCTACACCGACGGGAGCCTGCACCTCTATTGGGGAGCGGATCCCGGGAGTCAGCCGGTGCGGGTAAAGGCCGAAGCCGTGGGGATTGCGTGGGAGTCCGTTGAGGGCGTGTCGGACCGTTCCTTCGCCGGAGTGTCCCTCCTGGGTGCCCTGGGGGTCCGGGAGTGGGCCGAACTCATCGCCCGCGTGGAGCGGATGCAGGATTCGGCGCCAGGGCCCCGGCCCACCCAGACCATCCTCATGGGCGGGGTGAATCTGAGCAGCAGCGCGTCTCAAGGGAACTTCAATCGCGAGAAGCTCACCATCGGGTGGTCAGTCCGGCAGGGCGAGGGTGGGAGTGACGCCCGTCGCCACCAACTCGCCGTACAGGGCCAGATCGTGTTCTGATGAGGGGCGAGCCGTTGCCCTGACAGGATCGTGGGTCGGTGGCCCGGATCTGGGTCGGTGGTCGGGATGTGGGTGGGTGGTCGGGATCGTGGGTCAGTGGTCGGGATCGTGGGGCCCCTTTCTCAGGGGCCGGAGGTACGCTGGAGGCCCCGAGATTCGACTGCTCGCCCGGCCCGACCTTGGCAGCGGCCAGCCGCCGCGTACCTGAGGGTAGCGTCCACCGGCGCCGGCCGATGGGCGGAAAAAAATAGAATCCAGATTCTATTTTTGGTTCTTCCTCAAAGGTGGTGCAGCGGGGAGACTGAGGGGAACCCGATGAGGAGGCTGGGGGCTTGTTCGTGGATGCTGTTGTGGGAGGGACGCTCTCGTGGCGGCGCCTCTGAGGTCGGGCCTACCCGACCAACACGATCCACGAACAAGGGGGAGGGGGTGGCCGCACAGGGCCCGCAAGGCCGGGCGGAAGGATCGCTCCGCTCCGCATAGCCGGGATCTGAACGTCCCCGAACCGCCCCGGCCTCCACCGGTTCAGTTTTTTTCTGGCCCCCATTCCAGGGTAGAGCCATACTCAGGCATCCTCTCCCATTTTCGCGCGAACGGGAGTTTCCTTGCGAACGGGAGTCTTCCTCGCAAGCGGGAGCGGTTCGGGAGCAGTCAGGGTGTCGGAGGGAGCTTCGCCAAAAACCGAATCCAGATTCGGTTTTTCCCCTACTGGTCCGATTCTCCCGCCCCATTCTCCTTTAGCCGCGTGGACACCTTCACCCCGGTCTCCAGTGAACGGTGCACCGGGCACCGATCGGCGATCTGAAGGAGTCGCTCCTTCTGCTCCGGATCCAGCGGACCGTGGAGCACCACCTCCCGTTTGAAGTGGTCGGTCCGGGGGTCTGCATCCGGATCCCTGGGACGGCGCTTCTCCTTGGAGTGGTTCAGGTGTACCTCCACATCTTCCAGCGGCCATCCCTTGCGGTCCGCGTACATGCGCAGCGTGATGGTGGTGCAACTCCCCAGCGCTCCGGCCAGGAGTTCGTAGGGGGTGGGCCCGGTGTCATCACCTCCAAGAGAGGTGGGCTCATCGGCCCGGAGGTCGTGGCTCCGGGCGCTGATCCGGGTGCGGTACCCCTTGGCTCCTGTGGTGACCCGAATCCGGTGATCGTCATTCATCGCGGCGGTCCCTTCCTCTCCGGTTGCCGCCTCCCCGCCCGCCTCGGGGAGGTACCGGCTCGCCCAGGCGGCCAGAACTGAGCCGACGTAGAGGGAGTCGTTCTCACGCAGGAGAAGATGGTCGGCGTCCTCCAATGAGACGAAGCTCTTGGGGTGCCGGGCCGCCTGGTAGATCCTGCCCGCGTTGTCGATACCCACCACCTGGTCTACCGGCGAATGGAAGATGAGAAGGGGCCGGCGTAGCTCCCTCAGGATCTCCTCCATGTTCCCTGCCGCCAGGTCTTCAAGGAAGTCCCGGCGGATGGTGAAGCTGCGGCCGGCGATCCGGACGCGGGCGTCTCCTTCCTCCTGGATCTCCCCAAGGGAATCCTGGAAGAGCCCCTTCACATGCTCCGGGTCGAAGGGGGAGGCGATGGTGGCGACGGCCCGCACCTGCGGGAGCCGCGCCGCCGCCTGGATGGCTGCGGCGCCTCCAAGCGAGTGGCCTACCAGAATGGAGGGGGCGTGCCACTCCTCCTCCATGTAGCGGGCCGCCGCCAGGAGGTCCTCCACATTGGACGAGAAGTCCGTGTCAGCGAAGTCGCCCTCGCTTTCTCCGAGTCCGGTGAAGTCGAACCGGAGCACGGCGAAGCCGCGGTCGGTGAGGGCCCTACTGATGTTCACCGCAGGTTTCAGGTCCTTGGAGCAGGTGAAGCAGTGGGCAAAGAGGGCGCAGGCGCGTGGTTCACCGGATTCAGGGAGGCTCAGGCGCGCCTGGAGTTCACTACCCAGGGCACCGGGAAAGCTGACGGGGAGGTTCTTCATGGAAGTACGGGGGAGCGAGGTTCGGAGTGGGTCGGTGACACCGCGTGTCAGGAACCTGGAGTTCCGACCCGTACGAACGAAGGCTAAAGATGACCCCCGAACTCTCGCGATTCCAGGGGAAGGTGGAAGCGGTTTCCAGGGCTGGACCCGATCATTTCCTGCAGTGGGGGGTGCAGGTGAGGGTGCTCCCATGGCTGATTCGCGTTACTCTTCTCCGCATCGCTCGCCTTCCCCTTTCCGCATCCCATGCCTGTCTACGCTCACGGCCTCACCACCGCGGTCCCGGATCCCACCTATCTCCAGGATTGGACGTGCGACCTGGTGCAGGAGCACGCCACTACCCGGCGGGGGATCCGGCGGATCATCCGGAGCATCTACCGAAACTCCGGGATCCGGAAACGTCATAGCGTCATCGACGATTGGGCGGATGTGGTGCGCGACCCCCTCTTCTTCGATGGAGCAGGGCAGCGTCTCGCTACTCCGGGCACCGGTCGGCGTAACGACGTCTATGCCCGGGAAGCGAAGGACCTCTTTACCCGGTTGGCCCGAAACCTGGTAGAGAACACCGAGGGTTTCTCCGCCTCCGACGTGACCCACGTCGTCACTGTGTCGTGCACCGGCTTCTTTGCGCCGGGCCCCGACTACCACGTGGTGCGAGCGTTGGGACTCCCTGGCAGCACCCAGCGCTATCACGTGGGGTTCATGGGGTGCTACGCCGCCTTCCAGGCGCTACGTATGGCACACGCATTCTGCCGAAGCGACCCCGAGGCGGTGGTCCTGGTCCTGAGTGTGGAGCTCTGTACCCTCCACCTGCAGTTCAGCGAGGACACGGACGAGCTCATCGCCGGAGCTGTCTTCGCCGATGGTGGAGCGGGGGCGCTGGTGAGTGCCAGGGATCCGGCTCCAGGGAGACTCCGGCCCGCGATGGAACTTGAGACCTTCCATACTGCCCTGACGGAGGAGGGAGAGGAGGACATGGCCTGGACCATCGGGGACCAGGGCTTTCGAATGCGTCTCTCCACCTATGTACCGGAGATCATCCAGGCCAATCTGTCCCCTGTGCTGGCGGGACTCTTGGAGCGGTGTGGGGTGACGGCGTCGGAGCTGGACCACTTCGCCGTCCATCCGGGGGGACGTGCGATCCTGGACAAGGTGGAGGCCACCCTGGGGATGGCGGCGGGAGGGCTCGCCGCTTCCCGGCACATCCTCCAGGAGTTCGGGAACATGAGTAGCGCCACCATTCTGTTCGTTCTGAATACACTCCTCGAGGGCGGTGGGGTACGGGCCGGCGACCGGATCCTTGCCATGGCGTTCGGTCCCGGCCTCACCATCGAATCGGGCCTTTTTCGGGCGCACTGAGATTGCGGGCCCACCCGATCCTGACTCCCTGAACCCACGGTCCAGTCCAGCAACATGGCCGAGATCCTCGCCACCAACCTCCTATCGCCGGTGGTTCTCGCCTTCGCCCTGGGGGCGCTGGCCACCCTGATCAAGAGCGACCTGAAGTTCCCGGAGCCTCTCTACCAGGCCCTGTCCATCTACCTTCTCCTGGCCATCGGGCTCAAGGGGGGCGCGGCGCTGGCGGTGACGCCCATGTCCCAGGTCTGGGCTCCAGCGGCTATGACCATCCTGCTGGGGATCCTCACTCCCATCATCGCCTTCGTCATCCTGCTGACGCTGGGGAAGATGGACCGGGTGAACGCCGGGGCGCTTGCCGCCCACTACGGATCCGTCTCTGCCGTCACCTTCCTGGCGGCAATCGCCTTCGCCGAGGCCACCGGACAGCCGGCCGAGGGGTTCATGCCGGCGTTGGTGGCGCTCCTGGAGGTGCCGGCCATCGGAGTGGGGCTCATGCTGGCTCGGATGGGGGCAAAGGGCGAGGAGGCATCGCCCTCACTGGCTGATGACAACGGCCCCCCTCGGTGGGCTCTGGCCCTCCACGAGGTGTTGACGGGACGGAGTATCGTGCTCCTTGTGGGTGGTCTGGCCATGGGATGGATCTCCGGGCCGGAACGGATGGCCGATGTGGAGCCCTTCTTCACCGCCATCTTCCCGGGGGTGCTCAGTCTCTTCCTCCTGGAGATGGGGCTGGTGGCTGCCCGGCGCCTGAGGGATCTCAAGGAGACGGGGGTCGTCCTGGTCCTGTTCGGGACGCTGGTCCCCATCCTCCACGGGACACTGGGGGTATGGGGCGGCCTTCTTGCGGGACTTTCGGTGGGTGGGGCGGCGGTCTTCGGCACCATGGTGGCTTCCGCCTCCTACATCGCGGCCCCCGCCGCCGTTCGGGTGGCTCTGCCCGAGGCCAAGCCGAGCCTCTATCTCACGGGAGCGCTGGGGATTACCTTCCCGTTCAATCTGGTGGTGGGGATCCCTATCTTCTTCGCCATGGCCCGCTTCTTCGGAGGTTGATATGGAGACCCGGGAAATGACATTGGTGACCATCGTGGCCGAGCGGCTCCTCAAGAAGCGGGTCCTGGAAGGGATCCGCTCCGTGGGGGCCCGGGGCTGGACCCTTACGGACGTCACCGGCGAAGGAGATCACCGGATCTCGGCCCACGAGTGGGAGGGACCCAGCGTGAAGGTGGAGACCCTGGTCACCGAGGAGGTGGCGGGGAAGATCCTGAAGCTGGTGGCGGGGCGCTACTTCGAGCACCATGCCGTCATTGTGTTCACCTCCCCCGTGCGCGTGATCCGGGATACCAAGTTCCGGGAATCGTCCTGAGAACTGCGGGCCCGCGCCCCAGAAATCGCCCCGAGGACTGCGGGCCCGGGCCCCGGACCGGGGCGAAGGATCCCGGTCCGGAGCCCGCGCCCCTCACTCCTCCATGTGGGGATAGCGCCAGTCCACCGGTGGGACAAAGGTCTCCTTGATGGCCCGGGGGCTGGTCCAGCGCAGGAGATTGAAGATTGAGCCTGCCTTGTCGTTGGTCCCGGAGGCCCTGGCACCGCCGAAGGGCTGCTGACCCACCACGGCTCCGGTGGGCTTGTCGTTGATGTAGAAGTTCCCCGCAGCATTTCGGAGGAGGGCCTCGGCGGTCCGGATCGCCTTCCGGTCCCGGGCCCACACCGCCCCCGTCAGCCCGTAGGGGCTGGTGCGATCCACCAACTCCAGGGTGCTCTTCCAGTTGGCGTCAGCGCCTGAGGAGTCATCGTAGACGTAGACGGTGAGGATGGGCCCGAAGAGCTCCCGGACCATGGTGTCGGAGGCGGGATTCTCGGTCCGGAGGATGGTGGGCTCAACGAACCACCCGTCCGAATCGTCGGTGCCCCCGCCCACCACCACCTTGACCCCTTCGGAGCGCGCCTGCTCAATGGCCTCCCGATGGGTACGGAAGGCGGACCCGTCGATGACCGCCCCCATGAAGGTGGTGAGGTCTCCCACATCCCCCATGGTAAGCTCCTCGGTCATGGCCACCACTCGCTCCCGGAGCGTCGGCCAGAGGGAGCGGGGGATGTAGGCCCGGGAGGCGGCGGAGCACTTCTGCCCCTGGTATTCGAAGGCACCTCGAACCATGGCCACCGCCAGCGGCTCGACCTCGGCGCTGGGATGGGCCACGATGAAGTCCTTCCCCCCGCTCTCACCGACGATCCGGGGGAAGTTCCGGTAGCGGGCCAGGTTCTCCCCGGTGGTCCGCCACATGGAGCGGAGTACGTCGGAGGAGCCGGTGAAGTGGAGGCCGGCGAAGGACTCGTGACCCAGGCAGACCTCGGCGGTGAGGGGACCGGGGCCGTTCACCAAGTTGATGACCCCATCCGGGAGCCCGGCTCGGCGGAAGACCTCCATGGTGTAGTGGGCCGAGAGTGCCTGTTTCTGGGACGGCTTCCACACCACCACATTCCCCATGATGGCCGGAGCCGATGGGAGGTTGCCGCCGATTGCGGTGAAGTTGAAGGGGGTGATGGCCAGAATGAACCCTTCCAGCGGCCGGTAGTCCAGACGATTCCAGATCCCATCGCTGGAGATAGGTTGCTCTTCCAGGATCCGCTGAGCGAAATGGACGTTGAAGCGGAGGAAGTCAGCAAGCTCGCAGACCGCGTCAATCTCGGTCTGCTGTACGGACTTGGACTGGCCCAGGATGGTAGCGGCGTTGAGGGTGTGCCGGTACGGGCCGCTGATGAGATCCGCCGCCTTGAGGAAGATGGCCGCCCGCTCGCGGAAGGGAGTCGCGGCCCACTCCCGAGCCGCCCGCTCCGCCGCATCAATGGCCTGGGCGATGTGGCTCCGGCCGGCGGTGTGCACCCGTGCCACTTCGCGGCTGTGATTATGGGGAGAGACCTGGGCGAAGGTGCCCTCACCCTTCATGGATCCGCCGCCGATCTGCAAGGGGATCTCCAGCGTTTCCTTCTCCATCTCCCGAACCCGGGCCCGGAGTCCACTCCGTTCCGGTGTGCCCGGGGCATAGGTCAGAACAGGTTCGTTCCGGGGGGGCGGGGGCGTGGGGAAGCCGTCGGTCATCCGGTCTACTCCTTGAAGGGGTGGGGGGGCTGGATTCCATGGGAGTCCCGGTGAGCGGGACCCCGATTCACACTTGCAATATGGGGCGAGGCCGGTGGAGCACGGGAGGGGGGCGGCAGCGCCAAACGGCTCCCCGGGCCCGAATGGGTGCAGGGCGGACGCCCACGACTTCACTCCCGGATGGTCACCAGCACACGGTCGGAGAGGGAATCGCCGGCAATGGTGAAGATCCAGGCCTCGGCCTCGAAGGTTCCGGCCTCCTGATAGACGTGCTCGGCGGTACGCCCCACCGATGTGGCGCCGAAGGCCGCAGTGGTATCGGCGGATCCGTCACCGTACCGGGTGACGAGACGTTCGAGTCCGCCACCCCGGGCATTGACTTCGAACACCACGGTCCGGTCGACACGTAGCTCGCCCCCCGCCTGCTCGATGCTCACTGTGAGGGGGCCGGGATCGGTGAGAATCCCCTGCTCACACCCCGCCATGAGGAGGGAGGGGATGAGGACGGCCAGCACACGGGCTCGCAGGCCCGTCATGGGGCGTCGGCCCCATCCACCGCCAGTGCCCGCCCACTCTGCTCCAGGATCGCCTGTCCCTCCCGATCGGCCAGGGTGACGAAGTGGATGATACTCCGGGTCGACTCCACGAAGAAGGCCGGGGTGATATTCTCGAAGGTGTCGGATGGGTCGTGGTAGCCCGGATGGTCTTCCACCCCGAAGTAGATGAAGGGGATACCCTGCTGGTGGAAGGGCGCATGGTCCGAGGCCATGGTCCAATCCTGACCCGGGGGCAGATCCGGTGAGTCGTGTCCGGTCAGAACCGTGATCCGGGACGCCTCCGCCACCTCCTCCACCAGGGGAAGGAGGAAGGGATAGTGGTACGTGCCGGCGGCGTAGATCTCTCCCACCTCACTCCGGCTCACCATGTCCAGATTCACATTCATGACGATCCGGTCCAGGGGCACCACGGCCTCGTTTACGAAGGCCCGAGCGCCCTGGAGCCCCATTTCCTCGGCATCCAGGAAGGCCAGCACCACTGAATGGGCCGGGGGATTGGCGGTGAAGTGCCGGGCGGCAGCCAGGAGGGCGGCGACACCGGAGGCGTTGTCGTCCGCCCCATTGTAGATGTCCCCATTCACCACGCCCAGGTGGTCATAGTGGGCGGTGAGGACCAGGTAGCTGTCCGGGTGGTCCGTACCGGGGATCCACCCCAGGAGGTTGTGGCCCACGTAGTTCTGGCCGTCCCGGCGGTTCTGGAACTCGAAGGACTGGAACCGCTCCCCGTGGAGAGGCGCGACCCCACGCTCGTCCAGCGTCTCCAGGATGAAGCTCCGGGCCCGCTCGATCCCAGGCGTGCCCGGACGACGACCCTCCATGGAGTCGTGGGCCAGGATCTCCAGATCTCGGAGCAGTTCCTCCGCGTCCACCTCCGGCAGATCCGAAAGCAGCGCCGGCCCCGTGAACCCGGTGGGGGCGGATGTGGCGGGGTCCGGAAGCACCGCACCTGCCACGGCCAGGGGGAGGGCCAGGAGGAGGA
>SL_5KL_010_SEDDRAFT_10000383_pt1 | contig 28454 bp, 29 predicted proteins | sample SodLakKL_010_SED_FD_9118 | JGI IMG/M metagenome (IMG submission 9118) | reverse complement strand
GTCCCGTCGACTGGCGATACGGGCGCGGATACAGTCGAAGGCGGTCGTGGAGGGGATCTGCAGTACTCAAACGAATCAGCCGGTCATTTTTAACGGCGTTTTCGCATCTTGGCGCGTTGTTCGAACGGAAAACCACTTGCACCCCGCCCGCAAAGTGGCGGTATGAACGCGACTCCAGCCGACCAGACGCTTGCCGAAGTCGTCGTCGTCGACTACGGGCTCGGCAATCTCCGCAGTGTCACTCGCGGCCTCGAACGCGCCGGCGCGAACGTCACCATCTCCGAAGACCCCGACACCTTCGCCGACGCCGACGGTATCGTGCTGCCCGGCGTGGGTGCCTTCCGCGAGGGCATGGACAACGCCGGCCCCTACCGCGCTGCCCTCGCCGAGGCTGCCGACCGCGGCCAGCCCATCTTCGGCATCTGTCTGGGCATGCAGATGCTGCTCGGCTCCAGCGAGGAGGCCAAACACGCCGGCGAGGGCGACGTCGAGGGACTGAACTTCGTTCCCGGTACCAACGTCCGGTTCGATGTCGACCGCAAAGTCCCACACATGGGCTGGAACGAACTCGATGTGCAGCGCGACCACCCGCTTGTCGACGGCGTTGACAGAGCGGGGTCGGAGACCCCGCAGGCAGACGGATCCAAAGGATCCGTCGACGGCGAGTTCGCCTACTTTGTCCACTCGTATTACGCTGATCCCGACGACGACCACGCGGTTGTCGCCACCAGCGAGTATGGCGTCGACTTTCCGGCCGTGATCGCCAACGAGGATGGGACGGTCTTCGGCACCCAGTTCCACCCCGAAAAAAGCGGTGAGACTGGCCTCCAGATTCTTCGAAACTTCGTCTCACTGTGTGCGGACCAGTAACGCGGTTAACCTATCCATCACAAAGGATATTATGCTGAGTTTCTGAATCAGAGGTATGACCGAGACGCTCGTCGACCGTTTTCGGCCGGTCGGTCGACGGCTCTGGACCAACCTTCAGCATTCGGTCGCCATCGATACGCGGTCGCTGGCCGTCTTTCGGATGATTTTGGGGGCGTTAGTGATTGCCGACGTCTTCCTCCGGGCGCGGAATTTCACGTTCTTTTATACTGATGAGGGAGCCGTTCCCGGCTCGCTGGCGATGGACGCCACCGCGGATATGGCGTTCTCGGTGTTTTATTTCACCACGAACCCGTTGATTATTGCCGCCCTGTTCGGGCTGACTGCACTTGTCGGCCTCCAGTTGTTGGTCGGGTATCGTTCGACGCTGGCGACGGTGCTCGCGTTGTTGTTCGTCGTCTCGCTGGATCACCACAACCCGTTCGTGTTGAGCTATGCGGATACGCTGTTCCGACTGTTGTTGTTCTGGGCAATTTTCCTGCCGCTCGGCGAGCGGTGGTCGATTGACGCCTTACACTCGTCGTCGACACGAGCGTCGGTGTCGTCGGTCGCGACGGCGCTTGCGCTCTCGCAGATGGTGTATATGTACTTCGTCAACTGGTACCACAAAGCCGAAAACGAACTGTGGACCAGCGGCGAGGCCACCCCGCTGATTATGGGGCTGGATGACACCACCTTCCTGTTTGGTGAGTTCACTCGCAACTTCCCGACACTGCTGGAGTACGGCGGGCTGACGTGGTACTACATGCTGGCGTTTTCGTGGCTACTGATCTTCCTTACGGGCCGCAAACGTCTGTTGTTTGTTGGGATGTTTTTTGCCGGCCACGCTTCCTTTGCGCTGACGGTTCGGATCGGTGCGTTCCCGTACGTTGCGTTCGCCGGCCTCTCGCTGTTTTTGCAGGCGCAGTTCTGGGATGATCTGGATGCTCTCCGCGCCCGTCTCCGCGTTGATCGATCGCTGATCGGCACCCTCGTCGACCGGCTTGCGGCGTGGGGCCGCCGTGTTCCCTACTACCGGATTGATTCGATGCGGCTTGATCTACTCCGCTCAGGTGTCTACCTCATCGGACTCACGGTTGTCGTGGGCGTCATCGTCGTAATGGCCGCGGGAGCCTACTCGCCGGCCGTCGACGACACGCTCGAATCAACTGGCATCGAAGCCCAGATTGAAACCGGAGCCGACACGCTGAGCATCTCCCAGCCAACGTGGACCGTTTTCGCACCCGGCCCACGAACCCATGATCGCTACTACGTGTTTCCGGCCCTCACTGACGACGGCCAAGCGGTCGATCTGTACAACGACCGCGAACTCACCTTTGATCGGCCACACGATGCGCTCCAGCAACAGCATTCGACCTACCGCGAGCGGTTCTACATGGGCAGCGTTCGCAGCGGTGGCCTCGATGATCGTCACGATGCACCCCACTATCTCGCCGAATATCTCTGTGCAGAGTGGAACGAAACCAACGACTCAGAGTTGACACACATCAACATGTATCAGGTGACTGAGTTCGTCACGAACGAGACGATTGATGATCACGAAAACCGCGAAACACAGACTCGCCAGCTCTACCGACACGGCTGCGGAGACAACGAGCCGACCGACATCGACGCCGAGACGCCCTAACTGAACCGAACGCCCAAATCATTCAGGCCGTCGTTGTTCATACCGATGTTAATCAACAGCGGTGTCAGTGATTCGATTTCGGCAGCGTTGGCGATTCCTCCAGCATCCANGGCGCGCAAGCCCTCAATATCCTCGGCCAGCGAACGGACCGTCGACTTTGCTGACTCGTCATCGCTGATCAGGAGGGTATCGATACCAAGCTCGGCGTCCAGATCACCGAGTCGGCCGGCGGCGAGATTGTGGAACGCGCCCACGACGGCCACGCCTTCGGGGGCCGCCTCAACGGCGAGCTTCGTCACGCTGCCCGCGCTGGGCTGATGGTAGTGAAAGCCGTCTTCGTCGCGTTTCATGCCTGTCGCCGGCGTAACCAGGATATCGCCTTCAGAGAGGGTGTCACTAACTGCCTCAATCGTATCGGCAATATGGTAGGCAGGCACCGACAGCACGATCACGTCGGCACGGTCAGCGGCCATCGCGTTTTCGAAGCCCGTGATTTTGGTTTCGGTGCCCCGCTCGGTGATTTTAGCTTCGTAGGCTTCGGCTTTGTTCCGGGCCTTTTCGGGATCACGAGAGCCGATAACGATCTCGTGGTCGGTGTCGTGGCCCCACCGCAGGGCGAGTCCGTTGCCGATATCACCAGTGCCGCCAAGAAGTGCAATTCGCATGGGCGTTACTCCGGTAGCTCGCCGCCTAAGCCTTGCGTGTCCGGCGAGTCGACCCGGTATCCGATCAGGTGTTGTCGGCAAGCCACGCTGGCAGCGCGTTGACTGATTCGAGCACGTCAGCCGCACCCGCCTCGCTGAACTTCTGGCGGCCGGCCTTGCCAGTGAGCCCGCCGGTAAGCACACCTAGGCCCTTGTAGGTCCGCTCGTCGTCCTCGCGGTCGGCGTTGACGGCGGTTTTCACGTCGTCGAGAGTATCGCCAACGAAGACAACAGACTCTGCGTCGAACCGCTCGGCCAGCGTCAACAGGGCGTACGGGTGTGGTTTGCCCTGCTCCCAGTTGTCCATCGTAAAGCGATGTTCGTCCGGGATCGACAGCCCCACGCGATCAAGCGCGATCGTCGCCTCGGCAGCGGGTCGACCCGTCACGACGCCGACATCGTAGCGGTCTGTGAGCCGCTCGATGGTCTCGGCCTGAATAATCACTGGCTCGTCGTGGATGTAGCCCTCGGTCTCGAACGGCGGCTCGGCGTTTTCGAGCTCATAGTAGAGCTCTGCGCCCAGATAGAGCGCCTGGAATACACGCCGGAGTCTCTCAGGGTCCCATTTCTCGATGACCGCTTCGAAAGTCGCATTCGGCAGCGCGGCAGCCAGCGTGGCTTCCGCGCCGTCGAGGCCGCCGCCGTCTGCTGCAATGCGGTCGGTGAACGCCTCGATATCGCAGTCGTAGCCGGCTTGTGTGGCGAGCACATAGAGGGCGACTGCGTCGGTCACGAGCCAGTCGTTGTTGAAGCCACCGGCGTCTTTGAACTGCTGGATGGCTTCTCGGTTGAGGCTCTCGCCGTAGACGCGCTCGACGCTCTCGACGACCGCTTGGCGGTAGGAGTCGGCCACATCGATCAAGACGCCGTCGATATCGAGCACAACCGCTGTGTTACTCATTGGAACACGTGAGAACTGGCAGTGAAAAAAGCATACCGAGATAGCCCTGAAAAATCGTCAGACGGAACGCCGGTCTGGCGTGAGACTTAATAACAACCCCTCCGAAACCCTTCGCATGCGTGTCGACATCGTGCCAATCGGGGATATCCCGGCACAAGTAAAGCGGGAGTCCTCGGCTGGCCTGCGCTCGGTGTATGGCTGTGACGTTCGGATTCAGGATACACAGCCCATCCCCGACAGCGCGTTCGATCCCAACCGAAACCAACACCGCGCGGAGGATCTGATCGAGCTCGTTAGCCGCGTCGGCCGCGGCGAGAAAAACATCGGCATAACGGCGAAAGACCTCTATTATCGCCGCCGCAACTACGTCTTTGGGCTGGCATATCTCAACGGCAGCGGCTCTGTTATCTCGACACACCGCCTGCAGACCGCTGCCGACGGCGGTATTACAACCAAACCCGAAACCGAAGTGTTCGCCGACCGTGTCCGCAAGGAGGTCGTCCACGAAATCGGTCATACGCTCGGCTTAGAACACTGTACCAACTCGAAGTGTGTGATGAGTTTTTCGCCAACGGTGCGGGAAGTCGACGTCAAAGAAGAACACCTGTGTGGGTCGTGTAGTCGATTGGTTCGGTAGGCTGTCTGCGTTCGAACCTCTGTTACTGTCTCTCGTGTTTTGTCACCCGGTTAATTAAAAATGTGTCCGTGCGTGAAAATGTCGACCGTTAATGTTGGTCTCTGTTGTAGGGTAGAACGGGTCGTATCGTAGCGCGGATTCGTTCCCCCACATCCCTCTGCGTCTGCGTACCCGCTCCCCCACATCTCGGCCCTCCACTGCTTTTTGTACGTCTCTCTGCATTAATACACAGCGTTGCGGACTACCCAGTCTCGACTATCGGAAAAACCCCTCGGGAAAGCTGTCTACAGCAACTAATCACGCATCAGGCGTGAACTGCCCCTGCGACATCAGTCGACGCGCGATCACGACCAGACCGTTGCCGAACCCCTCGCCGAAGATAGCGTGTTCGTCGCCCGTCGAGGGCACAATCGAACTCACCAGAATCGTCGACCGGTCGACCAACACCAGCCGACCGATTGCGGTCTCGCCGGTGTCGGCATGACCCTCCTGCAGCCACTCTAAGCCGGAAACGAACGTCGTGGCTCGCGGGATGGCTTCTTGAATGTGGACTCTCACCTGCTCGGTTACCGCTCCGACTAGTAGGTCGACTTCTTCGTCGGTGCCGTTGAGTTTGGTAACCAACCGGTCGGTGAGCAACGACTCGTCGGCGATCACCAGTACGATCTCGCTTTCGGCCTGCTTGAGCAGTGTGTGCGTCCGGTTTTCGATCGCTGTCGAGCCCGTCATCGACCACACTTCCTGAATCGATGAGTCGTCGACGTCGGTCTCCATCTGGATATCGTCAAGCGCGCTGTGAAGTCGGTCGACGCGCGCGTCGTACTGCTCTCGAAGCGTCTCTGTGGCCTCGGGCAACGAGACGGCTCGGAACCGCTGGGGGCTCGAATGCTGAATCTCGACTAGCCCCTGGGCTTCGAGAACCCGAACCGCATCATACACGCGCGTCCGGGGGACGTCGGTCATCCCGCTGAGTTTCTTCGCCGTGCCCGACGGTAGCTGTGAGAGGCCGACGAAACACCGCGCTTCGTACTCTTTGAGCCCGAGCTGCTGGAGGACGTCGACCGCTTCTTGAATGTTATCATATGTTGACATAGATACGACAGTCCGGCAGCTCCGGATCTATCGAAGCCTACTATGCCCAGGCAAATAGGTATTGTCACTTCATTTGTGAACACAGCAGTGGCAGTATCGGGACAGCGTACCCACGGAGCGACACGATTCCAGAATATCTGAGACACGTGTCACTTTGTGTGTAACAAATTAGTGACTATGTGTACTGCGCCATGGATTCTCAGTATATGAGGGGATAAGATTTCACTCACTTACTCACAAAAACAATATACGGATAGAAACTAACTGAACGGTAGTTATGCATGATCGACGGGCTATCGCTCTCCGCGTTCGACCGTGTCGGCTGGTAGGTTTTTGTCGCCCGCTATGAGTCCTGATCCGCGGGCCGACCCCCAGACAGTGGCCATCGCACAGCTCGAATCCTTCCGGCTGAGTGCGTACGCCGCCCGAACGTTCGTCGCGCTGTCGACGCTGGGTGCAGCGACGGCCAAAGAGGTCAGCGACGTGGCAGACGTCCCCCGCACCCGGGTGTACGACGCCGTCGACGAACTCCGCGAGCGCGGGCTGGTCGACGTCCGGCAATCGAGCCCACAGCAGTTCGTCGCGGTCTCGGCCGAAACAACCTGCCGGCGGTTTGAAGCCGACACCAACCGGCGGCTCTCGCTGTTGTCGATTGCACTCACCGAACTCGAAGCCGACACCCGTGACGACCACCACGAGATCAGACAGCTCAACGGTCAGTCAGCCATCGTCGACCGACTGATTGAGTTTATCGCTGCGGCTGACGACGAAATCGCCTATCTGGCTGGCGACAAACAGCTCTCGGCACCGCTTGTCGAACAGCTTGCTGCTGCCGCAGACCGCGGGGTATCAGTCCGGCTTGGTGGGCTCTCGGCGGATCGACTCGAAGAACTTACTGAGGAGATCCCAACATTCGGCCGTCTCTCGACCAACGGCGAGTCACCCGTGTGTCGACTGCTCGTCGTCGACGGCTCGAACACACTGGTGAGCCTCCAGCGTGGAAACCCCACTCCCGATGACGAACGCGCGATCTGGTCGACTGGCGAGCCAAACAGTCTCAGACTGCTGTGCAGCTCGATTATCGGCCTCGAAACCGCCGAGAACAATTAATCGCTACTCGTCGAGTTCGTAGCCGCTCGCTTCGATGGCCGACTGGAGTGATTCCGTCGACACGTCGCCTTCGACGGTGACGGTGTTGGCTTCGTGGTCGGCCGTGACGTATTCACAGCCATCGAGTTCTGCGATGGCGTCTTCGACGTTCGACTCACAGCCGCCACAGCTCATTCCACTCACACAGAGAGTTAGTGCCATACTACTCCCGACGACTGCAGGCAGTATTGATGCTCCGATATCGAGCCGATCAGTCGACGCGTTCGGCGAACGCGAACTGCGGTTTGATATCCGTGATTCGAACCGTGATTGTCTCGCCGGTCTCGGTTTCCGGCACGAATACGGTAAAGCCCTCGACTTTGGCGATCCCATCGCCTTCGCTACCAACGTCGATAATCTCGACGTCGAGTTCGTCGTCGACTCCGACTGGAGCAGTGAGGCGATGTTTACCGATGAGATAGATTTCCGAGGAGCTATCCCGAGAGGCGTCGGGACTCAACCGCCGGACGTACTGGAACTCTTCGCTGATCTCGTCGGCCAGATCGTCGAGATCTTGGCCCTGAAACACTTTGACGACGAAATCCCCGCCGGTTCCCAGATGCTCGCAGGCGACCTCGAAAGCCTGTCGTGAGAGATGCACCGACCGAGCGTGATCCAACGAGTATTCGCCGGTCATGTTCGGGGCCATATCCGAGATAACGACATCCGCCCCATCCTCACCGATCAGTTCCCGAAGTCGATCTTTCGTCCGGTCGTCGGTCATATCGCCTTTGATCGTCTCGATAGCGTGGTCGTCGAATTTGCGGATGCGCTGGAAGTCGACGCCGATAACGGTACCATCTTCGCCGACTTCTTCGGCGGCGACCTGCAGCCAACCACCCGGTGCGGCTCCAAGGTCGACCACGGTGTTGCCAGGCCCGAACAGCCCGACTTCGCGGTCGAGTTGTTTGAGTTTGAACGCCGCCCGCGACCGATAGCCCTGCTGTTTGGCTCGGTTGTAGTATTTGTCTTTGCCGGAACCCATGATACACCCTTCTCGGAGAGCCGGCGGCCTAACGTTGGCGATTCAGTCGACAGGAGAGCGAATCGCCCACAGTCGACCGTTGTGTTCGGTGATCTCAAATCCACACGCCAGATAAAATCCTCGCACGCGCTCGTCGAACGTCGCCGCAAGTGGTCGCGGAGCTGCCCACTCGGCGGCTGCGGTAATCAACGACCGTCCGAGACCTGCTCTGCGCCGTTGTTTGTGAACCACGATTGCCGAGAGATACACCGCCTCGGGCCACGGCAGTCCGTCGATCGACTCGTCTGCAGACTGCAGTGCAACTGCGCCGACTGGCCGGTTTTCCTCAGCCACCAGTATACAGCCCCTACTTCCGGTTAGTTGCATTCTAATGGTGTCAGAATCAGTTGCAAGAAGCGCGCCATCGAACAGCCGCATAACGTCGACGAAATCCGCAGATTCTGCTGGCCGAACGTCGGTCATCACGTTTCGGATGTGCGTTTGTGATCGAGTTCGAGCAACAACCCTTCGACGGTTGGCCGATCCGACGGCGAGTTGCCGACGTGCGAGTACACCAGTCGGGGCTCATCACTGCGGAGATCGATAATAACTGCCAGCGGCATCCGGCCCAGAAGGTTGTGGAGTTCGCCCAGAAAGCCGAACCGGACGGGCTGGCCGAACCGCTCGGCAGTCGCATTGTCGGGGTCGGCGACGACCGGAAACGGCAACTCGTAGCTTGCGGCCCACTCGGCGGCTCGTTCGGTTGTATCAGGCAGCACGGAAACGACAACGGCATTTCGCTTTCTGAACTGCTCATACCGGCCGGCGATCTGTTGGACCTGACTCCGACAGCTACCACAGAGTGCATCCCGCTGGAACAACAGGACGACGAACTCGGCTTCCAAGCCATCGAGCCGAAGCGGATCAGGCCCGACGCCACCGTTTGGAAGCGAAATCGAGAGATCTGTCGGCTGCGAGTACATACCGACTCTGTGGTTTCGACCGATAAAAAGACTCAGTATATCGTGGCTACCCGTGTTCGTTCACCACCTTAGAGCGTTCCTACCCGCCTTTGATCAGTCGCAACACCTGTACGTGGTCGGCTTCGATTGGTTGGTCTGCTGGAACGGGCGTGCCGTCGACCAGCACCGAGACCTCCTGTGGACTCCGGTCAATTTCGCGGACGAGATCGGCATACGTGGCTGTCTCGCCGACAGTCACCGCGTGGGAGCCTTCGCCGACAACGTCGACAGTGACGTTCATACGCCCGGTAGGGCGGTGAGCCGATAAAAACAGTCGGCTTCGCTCGCCGAGTCTCGGGGCGTTTATGAGCCACCACCTGCTTGCTCCGGTATGAGCGAGGTCGACGCCGAAAGCCAGCCGGAGCCGGGCCGGGAGATCTGGATCGAAAAATACCGCCCCCAGACGCTCGACGAAATCAAGGGACAAGACGACATTGTCGAACGTCTCAAAAGCTATATCGACCAACGAGATCTGCCACACCTGCTGTTTTCGGGTCGGGCCGGCATCGGGAAAACAACTGCCGCCACCGCCATCGCCCGCGAGGTGTACGGCGACGACTGGCGCGGGAACTTCTTAGAACTCAACGCCTCCGACCAACGCGGGATCGACGTGGTTCGAGACCGGATCAAGAACTTTGCCCGCTCGTCGTTTGGTGGCTATGACTACCGTGTTATTTTCCTTGATGAGGCTGACTCGCTGACGTCTGATGCCCAATCAGCGCTCCGACGAACGATGGAGCAGTTTTCGGACAACACGCGGTTTATTCTCTCCTGTAACTATTCGTCGAAAATCATCGATCCCATCCAGTCACGGTGTGCCGTCTTTCGGTTTTCCCCACTCTCGGATCAAGCGGTCGGCGCACAAATCGATGAGATCGCCGCTACTGAAGGCATCGAACTCACCAATGATGGTCGAGAGGCCCTTATTTATGCTGCGGGCAGTGATATGCGTCGGGCGATCAACTCCTTGCAGGCTGCCGCAACCACGGGCGAGGTCGTCGACGAAGACGCCGTCTACCTGATTACGTCGACCGCTCGACCTGAAGAGATCGAATCGATGGTCACAGATGCGATCAACGGTGATTTCTCGAAAGCCCGCGCAACGCTCGATACCCTGCTGACAGACACCGGAATGGCTGGCGGCGATATTATTGACCAACTGCACCGCTCGGTCTGGGAGTTCGATCTCTCGGAACGCGATTCGGTCCGACTGATGGAACGTATCGGTGAGGCTGACTACCGAATCACCGAGGGTGCGAACGAACAGGTCCAACTCGAAGCGCTGCTTGCCTCGTTGGCGATGAACGAGTAGCCTCCCACTACCAAAGACCACCGACCGACAGTTTTCAGTAGCCGTCGACTATACTGTTGGTATGCTCACTATCGTTTCGGACACACACAGTACCGAGGGCCATCGCCTCCGTGGCCGGACGCTAAAGGCGGTTCGGTCCGCCGAGATGGTGCTCCATCTCGGAGATTTCATGACTGAACCCGTTCTTGATGCCTTTGAAGCCGAAGCCAACACGTTTCGGGGTGTCTACGGCAACAACGACGACAGCGGAATCCGCGAGCGTCTTCCGAAAGCTCGCACCGTCGAGTACGAAGGCATCCGGTTTGCGATGACTCACACCGTTCGTGGCGGCAACACCGCACTCGGTCTGTTCGGCAAACAGCGCGAGGCGGATGCGGTTATTTTCGGCCACAGCCATCGGCCGACAGCGGATTTCACTGGCGAACTCCCGCTGTTGAATCCCGGTAGCCACGCCCAGCCGCGTGGGAACCGCCCCGGCCATCTGGAACTCGAACCCGTCGCCGGTGGCCTACAGGGTCGACTCGTCACACCGGACGGCAACGTCTTCGAGACGTTCGAACTTCGGGCGTAGTGGGCGTCGACACGTCGAAACGCATATCAATGGGCCGCCGGTAGCCCCTCTATGGCCGTTTGGCTCTTCGATGATCCCGTCGTCGTCGGACTCATTGTCATCCTTCTGGCGTTCATTATTTTTGGTTATCTGCTGATGCGCCGGACCGTGATGAGTCTTCGAGAAGGGTATGAAGACGGACAACGCCGCGAGTGAGCCGGTAACATGGTCGCCATCGAGACGTTACTGACGTTCGTTGTCGCCGCACTCGCCAGCCTGTTTATGGCGTGGGCGATCGGTGCGGGTTCGTCTGGCTCAACACCGTTTGCACCAGCCGTCGGAGCCAACGCGATTTCGGTGATGCGGGCCGGACTGATTGTCGGTGTACTTGGCTTTTTAGGTGCAGTGTTACAGGGAGCCAACGTCACCGAGGCTGTCGGTACTGAACTGATTATTGGCGAACCGCTCACTGCAAGTGCGGCGATTATCGGTCTCGTGACCGCCGCCGTGTTGGTAGCGATTGGCGTGTTTGCGGGCTATCCGATTGCGACCGCCTTTACGGTGACCGGGGCCGTTGTTGGCGTCGGTTTGGCGATGGGCGGTGCGCCGGCGTGGCCCAAATACATCGAAATACTCGGTATGTGGGTTCTCACCCCGTTTGTGGGTGGCGGACTTGCGTACGGCATTGCACGCCTGCTCCGTGGGGATCGTTTCGGCGAAGACCACCTTATTGCAGGTCTGGGCGGGTTGATCGGACTGCTTGTAGCTAATATCGGCTTTGCCTTTTTGGGACCATCCGACGGCCAAGGCTCGATTGCTGGCACACTCGGTGCGGGGCTCCCGCTGGGTGAACTCGGCGGCCTTGCGGGCGGGCGTATCGCCGTCTCGCTCGCGCTTGCGGCTCTTGCGGCGGTTGCGTTGTGGGTCGACCTCCGAAAGGACCGCATTGCGGCCGAACGACGGTTTTTGCTGGTTCTCGGCGGGTTGGTCGCTTTTTCGGCCGGCGGCAGTCAGGTCGGCCTCGCTATCGGGCCGTTGGTGCCGCTGTTGGACGACGTTGCGGTGCCGCTGTGGGCCGTGTTGGCTGGCGGTGGCTTTGGGTTGCTGTTGGGCTCGTGGACCGGCGCGCCCCGAATGATCAAAGCGATTGCTCAAGACTACTCGTCGCTCGGTCCGCGACGGTCAATTGCGGCACTGATTCCCTCGTTTATGATCGCCCAGATCGCCGTCGCGTTCGGTATTCCTGTCTCGTTCAACGAAATTATCGTCAGTTCGATTGTCGGCAGCGGCTATGCTGCAGGGAACGCCGGTGTGAGTCGGCGGAAAATGATCTATACTGTTTTGGCGTGGATTGGCTCGCTCGCAGGTTCGTTCCTTATCGCCTACGGGCTCTACAGTGTGCTAACGCTGTTGTGAGTTAGCTCAACTCGGGTTCTTCGTCGGCATCGGTTTTCGGATACGCGTCGGTGATAGTGATCTCGGCCCGAAGAATGCGGGTGTTGTCGACCTCTTCGATTACGATTTTGATTCCGTCGTACTCGAATACCTCACCCTCCTCGACAAGTCGGCCCGCGCGGTTGAACACGAAGCCCGCAAGCGTTTCGAACTCCTCGCCCTCCGGGAGGTCAATGTCGAGGACGTCGTTTACCTCATGAATGTTGACCTCGCCGCGAACAAGCGTTGTCTGGTCGTCGATGCGCTCGAAGGGCTCTTCTTCGTCACCCTCCAGAATGTCGCCGACAATCTCTTCGACCATATCTTCGAGCGTGATGATCCCCTCGGTCGTCCCGAACTCATCGAGGACGATCACCATCTGGAGGCGGTTTTCCTGCATTTCGGCGAGCAGTTCGTCGACGTTTTTCGATTCGGGAACGTGTAGTGTTGGCTGGACGACATCAGTGAGGCTGCTTCCCCCTTCGCTGTACTGGTGTTCTCGAACCAGATCACGGACGTTGACGATGCCGATGATGTTGTCGAGGTTGCCATCGTAGACGGGTACCCGAACGTGGTTGTTGGTGATACAGACCTGAATCGCCTCTTCGACACTCGCATCGCGCGAGACCGCATTGATATCGAGTCGGGGAGTCATCACCTCCTTTGCGATGGTCGAATTAAACGTGAAAATGCGTTCGAGCATCTCGCGTTCTTCTTCTTCGATAACGCCCTCACGCTCGCCGGTTTCGATGATGTCCTGGATCTCATCGCGGGTGACATACGGCGATTCGATAGTCGAGGAGCTGCCGATGAGTTTGTTGACGATCCGGGTGAGGCGATCGAAGACGACGATCAGCGGAAACAGCAGATACTCCGAGAGCTTAAGCGGCCGCGAGATGCGCAACGCCCAGGATTCAGTGTTTTCGACCGCATAGGATTTCGGTGCGCTCTCGCCGAACAGCAGGACGATGGCAGTGATGCCGAACGTCGCCGCGATGACCGCCTGACCCTGGGTGAGATACAGGCCAAACAGGGCGGTCGCAATCGACGACATCGCGATGTTGACGATGTTGTTGCCGACAAGAATCGTCACCAGCAGGCGATGAGGGTTGTCTTTGAGCCCTTTGACGACAGTGGCGTGTTTGACGCCTTCGTCGACCATTGATTCGATTCGGTGCTGAGGAAGCGAAAAGAAGGCGATCTCCGAAGAAGAAAAAAAGCCCGAAAGGCCGATCAACACGAGAATGGACAACACACCCAACACCGTAATTGTCCCCGTATCGAAAGCGGGCAACTGCAGCGCCGAGAGCAGAAAGGAAGCGGCTGAAAGCGATAAACCCATTGTCACTGATGGTTGCTCGGCGCAGGAATTAAGCGTTGTCCTCGCTACGTAGTAGGCAGCGGTTACCGTTTGGGAACGGCACAGTAAAACGTGCCTACGACGTATGAACGACAATGGCAAAACGGCGTTGTGACGGCTGCGAGACGAAAGTCAAAATCGCCGGCGGGATCGGTGACCTCTGGAGCTTTGATTTCTCGCCGACCGGCGGAATGATTCTTGAACTCGCCGACGGCAGCGAGCATTTTCTGTGTTTGGACTGTGTCGACGAACTCCCAGAAGACCGCGAGCCCGGAGCCGAGGACGTGGCTGCGCTGTCGAGTGAGACCGACTGACCGTCCCACGTAGCGTCGGCGGTGTCGTCCCGCAGTAGCATCCGCATGTTTTTCCCCAAGGACGACACACCACCTCGCGTGAAGCCCTCGCGCATTCTGGACGAGTTTCCCGCCCCCAGCTTTCGCGGCACCCAGCGAGCAGCCCTCACCGAGATCCGCGAGGCATACGAGGCAGGCAACGATGTCGTGCTCATCCGCGCGCCAACCGGCAGCGGCAAATCCCTGCTGGCGCGGTCGATCATGGGCTGTGCCCGTCGACTCCAGGATGCCGAGCCGGCCGAAGTAACGGGAGCCTACTATACGACACCGCAGGTTTCGCAACTCGACGACGTGGCCGTCGACGACCTGCTCGATGATTTCAACATCATCCGTGGCAAAAGCAACTACAGCTGCATTCTCCCCGGCGAACACGACACGCCGGTCAACCAAGCGCCCTGTGCCCGCCAGAAGGGTTTCGACTGTACGATCAAACACCGCTGTCCATACTACTCGGATCGCGCCATCGCCTCCGGCCAGCCGATGGCTGCGATGACACTCGCCTACTTTATGCAGACCGCTGGCTCGGATGTCTTCGGCATGCGGGATGTGGTCGTTATCGACGAAGCCCACGGATTGGCCGAATGGGCTGAGATGTACGCAACCATCGAACTCTCAGCCCGACGCGTGCCTGTCTGGGGTGATATCGAGATCCCCAACGTCAACGCCGCCCACAACCCCGTCGAGCGCGCCTCGGCGTTCGCCGAGCGACTCGTCGACGTCTGTTCGGCCGCCAAAGACGAACTAACGGGCAAACCCGAACTCACACTTGAGGAGGTCGCCCGGCGGGACCGCCTCGGTGAACTGGTCTCCGAACTCCAGTGGTTTATCGAGGATTATCGGAGCCCCGAGAGCCCGACAACGTGGGTCGTCGACCAGGACGGGGCGGCTACCGCCGCCAGTCCAGAGCGTGCCAGTGGGCACGCGGCCGGCGCGGGCCAAGCGATCACGATCAAACCGCTTGATCCTGCGCGCTATCTCACACACACGGTCTGGGACCGTGGCGAGAAGTTCGCTCTCCTGTCGGCGACGATTCTCAACAAAGACGCGTTCTGTCGACAGGTCGGCCTCAACCCTGAACGCGTCGCGCTGGTCGACGTCGACCACACCTTCCCGGTCGAAAACAGACCGCTGTACGACGTCACCCAGGGCAAAATGACCTACGAACACCGCGATGAGACGATCCCCAACATCGCCCGGCTGATCGTCCGGCTGATGGCCCACCATCCCGACGAAAAAGGGATTATCCATGCGCACTCGTATGCCATCGCCGAACAGTTGACCGACCAGCTCACCGCCTTTGGCGTCGGCCCGCGCGTGCGTGTTCACGACACCAACAACCGAGACGCAGAGCTTGAGGCCTGGAAAGCAAGCAGCGACCCCGAACTATTTGTTTCAGTCAAAATGGAAGAAGCGCTTGACCTCAAAGGTGAGTTGGCTCGCTGGCAGGTGCTCTGTAAGGCTCCCTACCAGAACACCAACGATTCGCGGGTCGCCCGACGGCTCGAAGACGGCCAGTGGGCGTGGTACCACCGGACAGCTCTGCGGACGGTGATTCAGGCCTGCGGGCGGGTCGTCCGCGCGCCCGACGACTATGGGGCGACGTATCTCGCAGATTCGAGCCTGCTGGATCTCTTCGAGCGCGCCGAAAACGACACTCCGCCGTGGTTCACCGAGCAGGTCGACCGGCTGTCGAAACCCGACCTTCCTGCGTTCGACCCACAGGCTGCGCTTGCTGGCGTCGATGTCACTGGCCAACCACGCAATCGCTCACAGACGACTCCGACCCCGCAGACACGGACCGAAGCGGACGCTGAGCGTCGACAAAACCATCCGCTGTCCGATGTTTGGGGCGACGGCTAACTGCTGGCTGGCAGTTAGAATACCGCCGCGCCGTATGCGAGCATCGAGGTGAACATGATGGTCGCAAAGAATATGGCCATTATTTTCTGTCGGTCCATATCTGTACAGTTGGTTTGAAACATATTATCAGTGTTGGGGTTTCACTCGCCCGTCCGCACACNCTAAACAGTANTTGAAAAAATTAATGCAAGGNGTCTAAAAACACTATGTATGTTTCAATCTTGGCCATCTTACATTGTTTGTATGGCACTGATTCTCACGAAAGGTTTAGATACATCCTGCCAGTATGAACTGTATGGCAACACACGGCCTGTCGACCGCGCTGACGCTGTACCGCTGTGGCACTCTCACATTCAGACAGGCGGCAACCCGTGCCGGCCAGACTGACGACGCCTTCGCACGCACGCTCGCCCGGTACGGAATCTCATCCCAGGAGTAACCGTCTCTGTAGTGTGTGTATCGAATCTGTCACTACTCGCCGAACGCTGTCACAGTCGACTGAATACCGCGACAGCAATCCCTTCTGACACAGGATTACTCAGAGCCGTCGTCGACCACGTCGACCGCGCTCTTGTGGTGTGTTGAGCGCTACTCCCCAAACCGCAGGTGACCTAGGCAGTGTGGTGGTTCCATAGATCCAGCCTGCGCTTGGTGTATGATATACTGTTTACCAACATCGTAGCCTGTGGCTACGGTCTCAGTTCACGTTGTTCGAAGGTGGCCCTGGCGTGGTTCGTAGACATCACCCTTCCGGCGGAGCTTTTCGATTTCGGCTTCGGCTTTCGAGGCGTCCATCCCGATCTCGCCGGCCCGATCAAGCACTTCGTCTATCGGTGCACCCTCTTCGAACTCGGTTTCGATTTCGGCAATAAGTCCTTTGATGTTCTTGATTCGATCTCGCTGGGTTTTCGAGGTGCCCGTCTCGACAACATCGGCATCGAACTGGCCGGTTTCGGGGTCGACCCCGATATCCTTTAGACACGACCGGACAATCGAGACCGACCGCTCGGCGTCCTCGGGTTCAACGGTATCCGAGAGCCGGATTCGCGCGCTCGCCTCAGCTAATCGGACGAGCCCTTCGAGCTTTCGGGCAGTAACTGGAATCGGAGCGTCCTCGTCGGCCCCTTTTGAGCGGAGATCAACGTAGAAGTCTCGAATCGTCGCTTTCGCCTCGTCGGTCATCGTCGGGAAACACGAGCGTTTGGCGTGGGCGATATACTTGCGAAGCAACTCGGCGTCAATCTCTGGGGAAACCTGTTCGGTCACTTCGTCGACTTCCTCCTGGGTGAACTCCGAGGTTGCAATCCGTTCTCGTTGGGTGTTTAACTCGCCGGCATAGTTGGTTTTCAGGATGTGTTCGGCCAGCCTGCTGTCGTGTTCTTCGTCCGGTATGTCTGTGACTGTGAAAATGAGATCGAACCGCGAAATCAGCGCGGGTTCGAGATCGATCTGCTCGCCGATCGGTTCGTACTGGTCGAACCGGCCGTATTTGGGGTTGGCCGCACCCAGCAGCGAACAACGGGATTTGAGCGTGGCGTTGATCCCGGCCTTCGAAATACTGATCTTCTGCTGTTCGAGCGCCTCGTGCATCGCACTGCGGTCCTCCGGGCGCATCTTATCAAGTTCGTCGACTGCGGCGATCCCCTTGTCGGCCAGAACGAGCGCGCCGGCTTCGAGTGTCCATTGCTGGCCGTCGCCGAAGTCATCACGAACCGCCGCAGCGGTCAAACCCGCCGAACTGGACCCCTTACCGGATGTATAAACGGATCGCGGCGCGATATTCTGNATATATGACAGCATCTGGCTCTTACCCGTACCAGGATCACCAATCAGGAGCATATGCAAGTCNCCACGAATCCGCGAGCCATCGGGGAGGTGTTTGGTGACTCCTGAAAACAACTGGAGAATCATCGCCAATTTCTCGTCATCGTAGCCGTAGATCGACGGTGCGACCGACGCGATCATCTTCTCGTAGATGTCGGGCTCCTCAGAGAGTTCGGTGATTTCGATGATATCCTCCTGGGTGATATCCATATCCTCGAACTCCTCGTCTTCAATCGTGACCGAGACGCCGTCCATGAACAGATCGAACAGTGCGAGTTTCTCGTTGTTCGCGGTCATCTGTTCGATGTGGAGCACGCCCGTGACGGTGACGTGGTCACCCGCCGTGACTTTGCCAGTGATGTCGTCTTCGATATTGATGTCGATGGCCTGTGGGGTCTCGCCGCCGCGTAAGCCCTCAGGGCTTTCTTGGACACGGATCTTCTGGGCGTCGACGAACTCCGATTGATCGAAGTTGATTTTAAACGGGCCCTCTCGCTCACAGCCCTGGCAGTCGTGGGGTTCCTGAAAGTCACCGTCTTCCTGTGGGATGTAGTTCATCGTCCCACAGCGTTGGCACTCGAAGGCCGAATCCGTGATTTTGGGTCGGACGTCGGTGGCTTTGCGAATGATCCCCTGAACGGAGACGAGTTTACCGATATGGTTGTCATGGACGCGAATGCCGCGGATATCGACGGATTCTGGAAGGTTCTCTAAACGGACATGGGCGTTGCCGAGTTTGACGTCGGCAGGCAGGTCGTAGAGTCGAAGCGCCTCTTCGGCGTACTCTTGGATCTGGTCGGGTTGGGCAAGATAATCGTCGGCGAGATCGCGGTCGAACTGATAGAGATCGTCATAATCGACATACAGCGAGCGTTGTTCGTTCGGGTATTTCTGGGCGAGCGTGCCGATTTCGTCGCGGTAGTAGTTGCGATAGAACTGAATAAACCGATCTGTGAGTTCCTGATTCCCTGCCTGAGCCATTAGCGTGCGGTAAGTCGGCATCACGTATGAAGGTCCGGATCACCGAACCATGACAGCCAAGTCGACAGAGAACTGACCCACTGTATGACCGATTCTGTGACCGAAAGCTACGAACTACTCATTGTCGGCGGCGGGATCGCTGGTCTCACCGCCGCCACATTCACTGCTCGCGCAGGGCTGTCGACGCTTGTCGTCAATCACGGCGAATCAATTTTGCGGCGCAACGCGCATCTCGAAAACTTTCCGGGGTTTCCGGCTGGCCTCAACGCGCGATTGCTCGCCGATATGCTGCAGGCCCAGGCAACCCGTAACGGAGCCGACTACCAGAAAGGCCGGGTCGACGATCTCTCGGGGTCTATCGAAGAGGAATTCGTAGCCACTGTCAGCCCGGTCGGTGGAGCCGAGAACCGTGAGATTCACGCCGACCGCGTGTTGGTCAGTTCGTGGGCTGACATCGAGTATCTCGATGGCTTGGGAGTCGACAGCCGCGAAGCGGGGAGCAAACAGTACCTCGCCGTCGACGAGGTGGGCCGAACCACCGTCGACGGCCTGTATGCGGCCGGCCGGATCGCCGAACGCTACCACCAGGCTGTCATTGCCGCGGGCGATGGTGCGGAAGCCGCCATCACTCTCATCCACGACAGCGAGACGCCCTTTTACAACGACTGGGTTGTTCCGGAGGGCTATTTCACCGACCGGGGCCGGGAAGTACCACCGGGCTGCGAAGAGATCGACGCCGCCGAACAGCAGGCCCGACAGGCAGCCTCGCGGGCGGCTATGCGGGAGTATTTCGCCGAGCCGCACGATCAACAACAGCGTACCCATCCGAGTCTGGTCGACGACGAAACGGGACGAACCGACTGGTAAACACCGAACTCAGTGAAGCGTCCCCTCGCGATGTTCGACATCGTAGGCGAACAGCGCATAGCCGATAGCTTCCGGTGAGTAGTCAGTGGCTACCGCAATTTCTCGAATAGGTTCGATCATCGTCACATAGTCGGCAGCGTCGAAGGATTCCTTACGACCCTCGACGTAGCCGAACCGTTCGAGCGTCGCCCAGACACGCGTGTCGACGATCGCGTGTCGGTTGGGATCTAGTGCGGTGAGCACACAGGAGGCTGTCGGAGCCTTGAATCCGCTGAGGCCAGCGATGAGTTGGATTTTCGAAAAGTCGCCGTCGACACGCCGGATGTTGGCCGTGACCTCCCTGCATCTGTCTTCGGGGTTGGTCTCGACGTGATAGGCACTCCGCGTCGAGGACTCGTAGGCAATCTCGTACAGCTGTTGGCGGGTGAGGTACCCTTGCGTTCGATACTGTTCGCCGAATTCGGCGATTCGGTCGGGAAGAACTCCCTGTGTTTGACTGTAGTACTCCAGATACTCTTCGATCAATGCGGCGTTGAGGCGACTCATACGCACAAAACGACACGGTTGAGCCAAAAGCGTCCCGTTTGAACGGGTTAGTCGACGACTAACTCGATCGGATAGTCGGTGATGTTTTCGTACCCGTTCTCGGTGACGATAACGATATCTTCGATCCGGACACCACCGACTGATGGATCGTACAGTCCTGGCTCGACAGTAATAACTTGGCCAGCGACGAGGTCTCCGCCTTCGGTGCTCAGGCGTGGCCGCTCGTGGACGGCTAGTCCGACACCATGGCCGGTACTGTGAATAAAACCGACCTCNGTTTCGGGATCGGTACGGAACGTCGGCACGCCGGCGTTCTCGTAGACTTCGCAGGCTGCAGCATGTACGTCCGCACCGGTGTTGCCCGGTTCGACCTCCGCAAGCGCGGCCGCCAACGCCTGTTCGGTGAGATCGTACCACTCCGCGAGTGTCTCGCTGGGTTCGCCTTTACAAAACGTGCGCGTCATATCCGAGTGATAACCCGTCGACTTACTTCGCGGAAAGATGTCGATAATAATCGGCTCGCCACTCAAAAGCGGCCCGCTGCCGCGGTCGTGAGGATCGGCGGCTTGCTCGCCGCAGGCGACAATCGTCTCGTCGAGTCCACAGCCATGTTCCAGCAGTGTGATCTCGATACGCTGTTTGAGGTGCTCGCTCGTCAGTCGCTCGCCGTCGACCACGAGTCGACCCTTGCTGTCGACTGATGCTGCCCGAATCAGTTTTTCGGCGGCGGCCATCGCCGCTTCGTTTGCTTGCTGGGTAGTCCGGATGTAGTCGAGTTCGGTCGGCGTTTTGACCGCCCGGATATCGATCAACACGTCGTCAGTGTCGACGACAACCTCGATTTCCTGTTTGCGGAGGCCGTCGGCGGTCCCTACGGGAAACCGCTCGGGGACCGCAACGCTGTCGACTCCACAGTCGTCCAGAAACGCTGCAATCACGCGGTAGTTTGCCTCTAGCGGCCCGTAGGTGTCGACTAACTCACGTCGGTTGTACTCGACGGGTCGTCTGATGTGGTCGGCGCGGCTCTCGGTTTTTGCCCGGCCGAATTCGAGTCCTGAGACGAGCAACGAAAGGGTAGTCGGCGTATAACAGCTGACAAACGGATCGGGTGCGTCGAACCCCGAAAGATATCGCTGGGTGGCATCACGGCTGTCAGCATCGAGCAGATACGCCTCGACGTCCAGCGAATCGAGATGGGCGTCGAGTCGAGAGTAATCCGGATTCATATGGGCTGTTGTCGACGCCACCCCAAGTAACTAGCTTCACTGGCTGGGCCACAGCGGCGCCTCTCGTGTCAGGCGGTGGTGGTGTGTCTGACACAAATTCATATGTGTCGGTTTATAACAATCGGACAGAATTATGTCCCCATCCCTGTGGTCGTGGTCGAGCCTGTGCCAGCGCGAAGTATTTCAGTCACCAACCCTGAACGTCGGCATTCGGAGACTACATACATGAAACTCGCAACCATCGGCGTCGGCAACGCCGGCAGCAAACTTATCGACCGAATGCTAGAGTTCGAACAGCAGACTGGCCGGGATCTGTGTCGACACGTCTTGGTCATCAACACTGCGCGGACGGATCTCGCAAAGCCGAAATACGTCCCCAAAGACCGCCGGGTGTTGATCGGCGACACCCACCAGAAGGCAAAGGGCCACGGCGTCGGCGGCGACGGTGAGGTCGGCGCGGAGGTCGCCAAAAACGATATCGACGAAATTCGCCGCGTGTTCGACGATGTCGAAATTCACGAAGTCGACGCCATCCTTGTCGCTGCCGGACTGGGCGGCGGCACCGGCAGCGGAGCCGGCCCCGTCGTTATTGACGAACTCCAGAAAATGTACGACGAACCCATATACGGGCTGGGCGTGCTACCCGGCGAGTATGAGGGTGGCCGGCCTGCACTCAATGCGGCCCGTTCGTTACAGTCATTTGTCACCAAGGTCGACAACTTCGTCGCGTTCGACAACGACGCCTGGCGCTCGCGCGGCCAGACGGTCGAAGAAGGATACGAGGAGATGAATCGTGAACTCGCAACTCGCATTGTCACCCTGCTGGCGGCTGGCGAGGTCGACGGCAGCGAGGTCGGCGAGAATGCGATGGATTCCAGCGACATCATGCGGACGCTGGATACGGGCGGTGTTTCGTCGATTGGGTATGCCTCGACCGATCTGAAAAAATCCGATGGGCTGTTGTCGAAGTATAAATCCAAAAACAAAGACGAGGAGGTCAACTCGATGGACGCAGCCAAAATCAAGGGGCTGGTCCGGCGGGCGGTTAACTCCCGACTAACTATTCCGTGTGAGGTATCGAGCGCCGATCGCGCGCTGATCGTCTTTGCCGGTCCATCCTCGATGATCTCTCGAAAGGGAATCGAGTCGGCCCGTGAGTGGCTCGAAAAGGAAGCCGACACGGTTGAGGTGCTGGCGGGCGACGACCCACGCGAGGATTCGGAGACGCTTGCGGCAGTCGTCTTGCTCTCGAATGTGACCGATGCGCCGCGAATCAAAGAGATCCAGAATCAGGCCGTCGACGCCCAAAACAAGATCGCCGAGCTGGATGCGGTCCGCGAAGAGGAGATCACGTCGCTGATTACCGACGATAACAATGAACTCGATCCGATCGTCTAAGCTGGCCGCCCGCTGGACGATGGAGCCGACCGGATGAAACTCGCGTTGCTCGGTGTCGGCAACGCTGGCGTCCGACTCGTCGACGAACTACGCGGTGCCGAACAGCGGACGCAAACACCGATCAGCGACGGAAACGTGCTGGCGTTCAACACCACGCCCTCGACGTTCGCCGAACTCGAACACATCGACGAGAGCCGACAGGTGCTGATCGGCGATACCCATCCCGAGGTGTATCAGCCCGAGGCAGTCGGTGAAGAGGGTGAAATCGACAAGGTGGACACCGAATCAGTCGACCCCAGAGAGGGCGTCGCCGGCGATCCGGAACTCGGCGCGGCAGTCGCCCGCGAGGATCTCCCCGAAATCCGCCGTGCGCTCGACGCCGTCGACGATACCGAGGTCGACGCGGCGATGATTGTCGCCGGACTTGGCGGCGGGACGGGCTGTGGGGTCGGCTCGGTGCTGCTCGAAGAGCTCGTCTCGATTTACGAGATCCCGGTGTACGTGCTTGGCGTCTTACCGTCGGCCGACGAGTCCGACCAGCGCGCGTGGTGTGCGGCCCGCGCGATTCGAACGTTCGTCCCGATGGCCGATGCGGTGTTGGGAGTCGACAACGAAGCGTGGCACACGGACGAAAGCTACAACGCGGTCAACAAGGCAGTGGCCACCCGCATCATCTCGCTTTTCGGCGCGGGCGAACGGGAGGGACTGCCGCTTTCGGAGCTTCGGATGGATCCCAACGACATCAACCGAACGCTCGATGTCGGTGGGGTCTCGACGATCGGTTATGCAAAAACCGAGCTTTCGATCGAACCCGACGGCTGGCTCCAGAAGCTCCGTGGCCTGTTCGGAGGCGAAACCACAGAGCCGGAGCCACAAACTGACGCAACAACAATCAAAAAGCTCGTCGAACGTGCGGTCGACTCGAAGCTCACCCTACCGTGTGATATCTCGACGGTCGACCGGGTGTTGCTTATTCTGTCGGGGCCACCGAGAGAGCTCTCACGAAAAGGCTTCGAGACGGGCCGGTCGCTGCTCGAAGACAAAACGGGCACCGTCGAGATTCTGGCCGGCGACGAACCTGATACGGAGGCAACTACGGTGACCGCGACTGTGCTGCTGTCGAACGTCACGGGTGTCCCGCGAATCGAACAGCTTCAACAACGCGCGGTTGCATACCAGACCGACGCGGAGTCGACTCCGGCGGTCACTCACGAGATCGATAGCAACGTTGAGGTCGACACTGAGGGGGCGGTCGAAGCCAACGAGGAAGCCGACAACGGGCGCGAAGCTGACGCCGAAAGTAATCCAGAGGCTGCAGAGACGTCTGACGACTCGGATGCGGCAGTCGACGAACACGGCTTTCGGTTCACCGACAAGGAGACCGTAAAGCCCACGGAGTTGATCGATGAAGCCGAGCCGACCACGGACGAGCCACCAGTCGACGACAGCACTGATTCGTCGGACGCTGAGACGCCGGAACTGTCGGAAAACGAGCCCACTGACGATTCGGACAGCACAAAGCCCAGCGAGGACGCCGACGATTCGGACGCCGACCCGAATATAAAAGACCCGTTCGCCGGCGGGTCGGCCACCAGCGACCCCAGCCAGTAAGACGAGTCGGCTTCGGTATTCTGATAGCCTTTGACTCGTTTTTCGGAGTATGGACGCACACATCTCGCAGTCGACCGTCGCGGGGACCGCCCGCGCTCCACCCTCGAAAAGCTACACCCATCGAGCGATTTTGGCCGCCGGCTACAGCGATGGGGCGACTGTTTTCGACCCACTCGACAGTGCGGACCCACGGGCCACCCAGCGCGCCGTCGACGCGTTCGGCGGCCACGTCAGCGCGGTCGACGAGGGGCTCGAAATCACCGGCTTCGACGGACAGCCCGACGTGCCGGACGACGTGATCGACTGTGCCAACAGCGGGACGACGATGCGCCTTGTCACCGCAGCCGCCGCGCTGGCCGACGGCGGAACCGTGCTCACCGGCGACCACTCGCTGCGCTCGCGCCCACAGGGGCCCCTGCTGGAGGCTCTCGGTGCGCTCGGTGTTCGGGCGAAAAGCACACGCAACAACGGCCAAGCCCCACTCGTCATCGAGGGCCCTCTTGCAGGTGGCGAGGTCGACATCCCTGGCGACGTCTCTTCGCAGTACATCTCGGCACTCCTCATGGCCGGCGCGGTCACCGAGGAGGGCATCGAATTGAATCTGACAACCGAGTTGAAATCCGCGCCTTACGTCGACATCACTCTGGAAGTGCTCGACGCCTTCGGCGTCACCGCCGAGCCAGTCGGCGCGACCGGTGGGGGCGGCGTTCGCTCTGCGGGTGCCGAAGGGTTCGTTGTTGAGGGTGGCCAGACGTACAGCCCCGAAGGCGGTGAGTACCACGTACCCGGCGACTTCTCGTCGATTTCGTATCTGCTGGCGGCGGGTGCGATTGCGGCTCAGGATGGCGAACGGATTGTCGTCGAGGGAGCCCAGCCGAGTGCCCAAGGCGACAGCGCGATTGTCGACATCTTGGCTGCAATGGACGCCACAATCGAGTGGGACCGCGAAGCAGGCGAGATCACCATCGAGCGCTCCGCGCTGACGGGAACGACCGTCGACGTTGGCGACACACCCGATCTGTTGCCGACGATTGCCGTACTTGGGGCGGTCGCCGATGGCGATACTGTGATCGAGAACTGCGAGCACGTCCGGTACAAAGAAACTGACCGCGTGAGCGCGATGGCCACNGAACTGGAGAAAATGGGTGTTTCAGTTACTGAAGAACACGACACGCTCACGATCCACGGCGGCGAGTCGACGCTCTCGGAGGCGACGGTTGCGGGCTACCACGACCACCGAATCATTATGTCGCTGGCGGTCGCCGGACTCGTCGCCGAGGGGACGACGACCGTCGAAGGTGCCGAACACGTCGACATCTCGTTTCCCAACTTCTTCGCGTTGCTCGCCGAACTCGGCGGCGATGTCGAACAGACCAACTAACGCTGTTTAGAAAAGAGCCGGCCTCAACCGAGCAGACCGAGCAGTCCGTCGTCTCCAATCTCGTTGTCGTCTGCGTCGTCTGCATCTACGGCTTCATCGCTGACAGCCTCCGCAAGATCGCGGACGTTGGGTTCTTCTTCGGACTGCAAGAGCCGTGGATAGACACCGATTGTGACTAAGAGATCGTCGTCGCGTTCGACAGCCTCTGTGACGTGGATATTCAGCTCAAGCGGAATGCCACTGAAGCTGGCGTCGGCGGTAAATCGTGCCTTGTCGACTGATTGGTCGAGAATTGTGACCACCTCGTCAGTCTCGTATTCGAGATCAGCAATTTCGTCGTAGTTGTCAGCAATCAGCTCGACGAGCTCTTGGCTCGACATCTCAGCGACCGGGTTGAACGTCCGGCCGGCAATCGAGATTTTTGGCGTCGAGAGGATCGTAAACATCGCTGTCGGTTGTTCGACAAATTCGTCAACTTCGAGGGCTTTTTCGTATTCGGCGAGGTGGCTGGTGACGACAATCGTATCCGAGAACCCCGCAACGTCGACGTCTTCTTCATTGACTATCTCGTCGGTGCCGACCAGCTTATAGCCGGTTGCATCCAGCACCGCTTGGTCGATGCTGGCTGGCGTCGACTCAAGGCTTGTGGTGGCGGAGAGCGCGCTGCTCAGACAGCCCGAAAGCGCGACAACGCCTGCGGCAGCGGTTCCGGCAAGGAGGGATCGTCGGTTCATTCACAAACTGAAGGTATTCTACGAATAAACCCTTGTTGGCCGGAGAATCTATGAAACAAACCAGTTTGGCGTCGACGCCGTTCGGCGTAGTGATCCAACGGTAGCAAACGCAGTTCGACCGGCCTAAACGTCCGGCAACAGGAGTTCGCCGTCCTCGTTGTACCGATAGCCGGCCTCAACGAACGCCTCGCGGGCGGCCTCGGCGTCGACCGCTCCCTCGCGTCCGAGAAACGGCACGGCGGGATCACGCTCAGTTGCCCATTCGAGGTCGGCCGCCAGCCAGTCGGTGGCCGCAAGCGGGCTAGCGACGGGCTCGCCGAACCCGCCGAAGGTTGTCTCAACAACATATGCTTTGTCGACGAGTCGGCCCACAAGCTGTCGGAAGGTGGGATTCGAAAGCGGGCTGCGGCGCGTGTTGTAGCCGAGATGGTAGATTGCATGCGAGCGGTTGGTGTGCGTGGTGATTTCCGGCTCGTCGGCCAACCCGTCGACGGCGGTGGGCGCAACCGGCGAGACGGTCCCATCAGCGTCGCCAGCTTCGACCAACTCGACAGCCGCGACGTGCGAGAGATTGACAATCTCAAGTTGCTCGAAGGCTGGCCCGCCATGGAAATCGGCCAGCTGTTCGTCATCAGTCGAGCGCAGAAAGTGATCTTCGAACCGTGAGAGTATGAGTTCATCGCCGGGTTCGGCCTCGCTGAACTCAAATGGGCCACTGCCGACGGTTTCGGTGTTGTCGGTGAGAATCGCTTCGGTGGTTACGTCGTCGATTTCGATGCCGGCCACCGAGACGAGGTCGGTGTACTCCTCCCAGATATGTTCCGGCAGAATCGGAACCGACAGCAGCTGTTCGGCGACTGCCTGATTCGTCTCGATAAACTCGACAGTCAGCTGGCGTGTACTTTCGACGCTGATCTCTTCGATGAGCGTCGATGCTCCGCGAAACCGCGGGGTTGGAATCGGATTCTCTGCGGAGCCATCCGAGCTATCGACCAACATATTGTAGGTGAACTCGACGTCGTCGGCCGTCAGCGATTGGCCGTCGTGCCAAGAGAGTCCCGCACGGAGGTTGATGGTGACTGATAACGGTTCGTCGTCCCACTCGGTTTCGCTCGCCAGCCACGGAAGCCGACGAGTGGCGGTGTCGACGACAAGTGGCTCATAGAGGAGTTTAAGCAGCGATTGGGGGCGGTGATGGATCGCCGACAGCGGGTTTCGGTTTGTGGCGATCCGGCCGTCGGTCACAACAACGGTGAGCGTGTCGGCGTTTTCGGACTCCAGTCTCAACAGTCCGTGTGGAAACTCTTCGAATGCCGCGTCCCATCCAGTGAACCGGTCGGTTCGGACAACCCGGATCAACTCGGGCAGCACGATCGGGGCGAACGGCTGGGTGGTTGCGATCAGTTCTTGGAGTTCGTCGACCGTTTGCTCGCGGTCGTCGTCGGCTTCGCGTTGGCGGTCCAATAACGAATCGCAGTCGAGATCGGTGAATCCGAAGGGGTTCTGCCAGCCGGATTCGGCACTGAACCGTGAGTGCAACAGCGGATAGAACACGTCAGGGTCGGGCTCGATGGACTGTGGAAGTTGTCCGATGTAGATATCGAAATCATGACCGAACAGGATCTCTTGGTACAGCGACTCCCAGTCTGTGGGCACCACTCTGGCCTCGATGCCAGCGGCTTCGAGGTTTTCGGCCAGATGCGAGGCGATCCGGCTTGAAAAGGGGTCGTTATCCGAGAGGGGTGTTTTAATCCGAAGCACCGCTCGGTCGGTCTCTTGGCGACCTGTGAGATTTCGAAGCCGCCGAACACAGCCTGACAGCGCGGCAATACCGGTGACACCGCCTGCCAGCAGTGCGCGGCGGGTTGCGGTTGGCCGAGATGACTGCTCCATTGATTCATTGTGCGTCAGCGCCCCAGACAAATAACAGTATTGAGAACGAATATCCTGAGTTGACAGTCGACCCGCCATATGGGTGAGTAGACTCAGTCGGCTTCGTCGGCGTGGCCCTCCGAAGCCGAATCGGCTGGCTT
>SL_5KL_010_SEDDRAFT_10000382_pt1 | contig 28456 bp, 27 predicted proteins | sample SodLakKL_010_SED_FD_9118 | JGI IMG/M metagenome (IMG submission 9118) | reverse complement strand
CTCCCACAACAGCATCCATGAACAAGCCCCAGCCTCCCCATTCAGCCCCTCAGCCACCCCGCTGCACTGAATTTGGAGAAGATCCAAAAATAGAATCCAGATTCTATTTTTGGGGAGGATCCCGCCGGAATCCTCAAGCCTCCCCCACGCCTTTTCGGGTCGTTTGGATCCCGGTTGTTCGAACCGACCCTTCCGCTCGGCCTTGAGGGCCTCGTGGGCCATCCCCTCGCGCCTGTTCGTGCACGGTGTTGGTCGGGCAAGCCCGGCCTCAGTGGTACTGCCACAGGAGCATCCCCCCACAACAGCATCCACGAACAAGCCCCAGCCTCCTCATTCGGCCCCTCAGCGGCCCCGCTGCACCGAGTTTGGAGAAGAGCCGGAAGAGGCAAACAGGAGGAGGCCAACAGGAAGGGGCAGGGAGGACCACTCCACCGCCTACCTGCCTTCCTCCATCTCCACCTCCACCCACCCTGCCCTCACCGCCGACTCGCCCTCGCCGGCTCCGCCGGGTTCCGTCCAGGCAAGGAGGATCCGACCGGACTCGGATGCGGCCATCCGCGGAAACCCGGAGGCACGGGCCCCACTGGTGCCCGCCAATTCCGCGATGGGGGCGAGTCGACCGTCAGGCCACACCCGCCGGGCCAGGAGCGTGGCATCGTCGGCGCCGGCCTCAAGCCAGACCACCAGGGCCCCCTGGTCGGGAAGCATGACCACATCCACCCGGCCCAAGGGGGCCCCGTCATCCACCTGCACAGCGTCACCCCAGGTGGCGCCGGCGTCGCTGGAGAAGGCCACGCGTACCCTCGGGATCTCCTCTGCGCCGGTGAACCAGGCGGTGACCACCTCCATCCCCCGAGCGGCTACGGCCGGGCCGTTGACCGGGCAGGCGGCGATGTTCCATCCATCGGCATGGACAGGGGAAGGAGCCTCCCATCGACCATCCACCTGCCGGACTGCGTGGATATCCCTAATCTCGTCGGCACTCCGACCCCGATAGACTACCACCACACCTTCGTCGGTAAGGGCCGCGCCGGTCTGGCAGCACTCGCAGATCCTGGCATCCAGAACATCCAGATCCCTGGTGGCGCCGTCCCACTCAACGAGGCCGGCTCGCAGGGTCATGGGGCCCCCGCCAGGCATCTCCCGACCATCGAGCCAGACGGCTCCGAACCCGTCGGCCTGGGGGAAGAAGGAGAGAAAACCGTGCTCGGCCTGTACTCCGTCGCTGTGCAGGATCCTGGGCTCAGACCAGGAGGCACCTCCGTCGGTGGAGGTGCTCACCACCACATCATAGTCGAAGGTTCCGTCCCCGCTCCGGGCCAGCCAATGGGCGGCCATCCGCCCCTCACCACCGTAGGCGATGGAGGGGAAGTCGGCCCAGTTCACGAAGAAGTCGTCGGAGGCGGCGAGGGTACGGGGCTCAGACCAGTTTCCCTCCCGGTCCAGGGCAGCCCACCGGACTGCGAACTCCTCCATCCCTCCGGCTCCCACCTCCCCAGTGGGCTCGGTCCAACTCACCAGGAATCCGTCCGACGTCCCCGCCACAAAGGGCATACCTGCTCCTGCTGAGGCAGGGAGGGGAGCGGTCAGGGAGAGGAGGGCAACCCCGGCGGCCTCGTCGGTCCTGTCTCCACACCCGCCGAGCGCCAGGATGATGAAGAGACCGGGGATCGTCCTCGCTGCTCTCCCCATCAACCCGGGTCTCACCCGTCATCCTCCCCACCCCTCGAGGCGTCCAGGACCCGGCTGAGAAGCTCATCCAGCCGGTCCAGTCGCTCCGATTCATGGCGGATCTCAAGGAGGGACTGCTGCCAGAGGGGGTCGATGCGGATCCGGGCTGCGAGTTGGAAGGAGACCTCTTCCGCCGGGTCCGGTCCGGCGTCGGGGCGTGGCACCGAATCGGGGGTACCGTTCCGGCTTTCGCCGGCGAAGCCCTCTTCATCACCGGCGAGTCCCTTCGCATCACCGGTGGAGTCTTCCCCGCGGGCCGGGACCTCCGCGGTGCCCTCCACTCCATCCTGATCCTCTTCCTCCTGGATCCGCTCCACGATGGCCTCGAAAAGCGTGAGGGTACGCTGCCGGCGGGGCATGAGCTGCTCTACCCCCTCTCCCTCATCGTGGAAGGGCTCCACCAGCGCCTCGTAGTAGAGGGTGTCGGATTCGATGCCGTCCACGATGCGGAATCGCGGACCCCCCGTGGCTACCAGGAGGGAGCGACCGTCGGGGAGGATCTGGAACTCCCCGATCTCGGCGATGGTCCCGACCCGGTCCGGCTCCATACCGAAGGGGCCCATCCGGTCCGGGTCGTGGTAGACGAGTCCGAACTTCCGGTCGTATTCCAAGCACCGGGCCACCATCTGCCGGTAGCGGGGCTCGAAGATGTGTAGCGGCATGGCTGCCCCGGGGAAGAGAACCACCGGTAGAGGGAAGAGCGGCAGGCGCCGTCTGGGCTCCGTCATGTCATCGGTCATCTCACCACCCCCGGGTTCCGGGACCACCCTTGAACGGGCCCTTGATCCATGAGTTGATCCAGCCGCCGTAGAACGAGCCTTCCTGGGCCTGCACCTGCTCTCCATCCACGAAGCATGCGTCCACCTTCCCAGCGTAAAAGGATACGTGGTCTCGGATCCGCGGGTCACGGGGTTCCGGGTAGGCCCAGCACACGTCCGGGATCAGTCCCTCGGGCGTTCGGAGAGACCAGTACCGGGCCTGCCCCTTCCATTCGCAGAGGGTGCGGGTCCGGCTGGGGACGAGGCGGTTCCAGTCCACGGACTCCGGAGGGAGATAGTAGGTGGGTGGGTGGCTCGTTTCCAATATCCGGTACCCGGCGCTGGTCTTGGCCAGGACCTCACCGCCATGCTCCACTCGGAGCGAGAGGGCATTGGCCTCGATGCGTGGGGGGCGCGGATAGTCCCACACCGACTCGGGGGTGGGGCGGGCGGAAGAGGGTGGTGCCATGATCCGGACTCCAGGGTGTGGGGAAGGGATCCAGGGTACTGCACCCCCGAGGCAGCGGCAGGGTCCGCCCNCGCACACCGTTCCGCGATCCTGTCCCCATGACGGCGGCCCTGCTCGGCGATAGATTCCCGGTTCGGGATCGTGCCGGAGTCCACAACCCGGTGGGAGCGACCCCCTCAATCCGCTCTTCTTTCCTCCACCCAGCGATAGACCATGGCCGGACCCCAGTTCATCTACGTCATGAAGGACCTCCGCAAGGTCGTGCCCCCGAAGAAGGAGATCCTGAAGGGGATCTGGCTCTCCTTCTACCCCGGCGCGAAGATCGGGGTGGTGGGGGCCAACGGCTCAGGGAAGAGCACACTGCTCCGCATCATGGCCGGTGTGGACAAGGAGTTCCAGGGCGAGGCGTGGGCCGCCAAAGGGACGAAGGTGGGCTACCTCCCCCAGGAGCCCGAGCTGGACCCCACCCTGGACGTGAAGGGGAATGTGGAGCTGGGGGTGAAGGAGACTCGTGATCTCCTGCGCCGCTTCGAGGAGGTGAACGCCGCCTTCGCCGAGATCTCCACCGACGAGGAGATGAACGCCCTCATTGAGGAGCAAGCCAAGCTCCAGGAGAAGATTGAGGCCGTGGGCGCATGGGATCTGGAGCGGAAGCTGGAGATCGCCATGGATGCGCTCCGCCTGCCACCCCCCGATGCCGACGTCACCACCCTCTCGGGAGGGGAGCGCCGCCGGGTGGCCCTCTGCCGGGTGCTCCTTGAGGAGCCGGACCTTCTCCTCCTGGATGAGCCCACCAACCACCTGGACGCCGAATCGGTGGCCTGGCTCGAGCACCACCTGGAGCAGTTCAAGGGCACCATCGTGGCCATCACCCACGACCGGTACTTCCTGGACAATGTGGCCGGCTGGATCCTGGAGCTGGATCGGGGCGCGGGATACCCCTACGAGGGCAACTACTCGTCGTGGCTGGAGCAGAAGGGAGAGCGGCTGGCCCGGGAAGAGAAGGCCGAGTCGGCGCGCCGGAAGACGCTCGAGCGGGAGCTGGAGTGGGTGCGCATGTCGCCCAAGGCCCGTCAGTCCAAGGGGAAGGCCCGCCTCCGCTCCTACGAGGAGCTCATGAGCCAGCAGGGGCGGGAAGAGATCCGCACAGCCGAGATCATCATCCCCCGCCCCGAACGTCTGGGCGAGGATGTGGTGGAGTTCAACGGCGTCACCAAGGGGTACGATGAGAAGCTCCTCATGGAGGATCTCTCCTTCCGCCTCCCCCGAGGGGGCATCGTCGGGATCATCGGACCCAACGGAGCGGGGAAGAGCACACTCTTCCGCATGATCGTGGGAGAGGAGGAACCTGATTCCGGGGATATCCGCATCGGCTCCACGGTGCGCCTCTCCTACGTGGATCAGAGCCGGGAGGCCCTGAACCCGGAGAACACGGTGTGGGAGGAGGTGTCCGGCGGCCACGACGTCCTGGACTTCGGTTGGAGGGAGGTGAACTCACGGGCCTACCTCTCCACCTTCAACTTCCGGGGCGGGGAGCAGCAGAAGAAGGTGGGTGTCCTCTCCGGCGGGGAGCGTAACCGCCTGCACCTGGCCAAGCTCCTGAAGGACGGCGGGAATGTGATCCTCCTGGACGAGCCCACCAATGACCTGGATGTGGACACGCTCCGGGCGTTGGAAGACGCCCTGCTGAGCTTCCCCGGCTGCGCAGTGGTCATCTCCCACGACCGGTGGTTCCTGGACCGGGTGGCCACCCACATGCTGGCCTTTGAAGGTGACAGCCAGGTGGTCTGGTTCGAGGGGAACTACCAGGAGTATGAGGAGGATCGGAAGCGGCGGATGGGGCCGGATGCAATGCAGCCGAAGCGGATCCGGTACCGTAAGCTGGTGCGCTAGGCACCGGGGAGGTGGGGACGGAAGGGGGGCCTACTGTGCCCGCTATCCCTGGATGAGTCGGTCCCGCCAGGAAGCGGTGCCACCCAGCAGCGGCTCTCCAGCTTCGAGGCGATCCAGGATCCCCTCCAGTGCCAGGCGGATGCGAGCGGCCTGGGATCCATAGTCCCTGCGGGCGGCTACGGCTCCGGCACCGACCCCCAGGACCAGTCCCGGCGCCACCAGGAGGGGACCGATCCCGGTGGCCAGCCCGATCCCCAGGCCCAGTCCAAGCCCTCCGCCCATCCCTAGCCCCGCGGTCCATCCGAAGGTGGATTCAGCGCGGCGCTTGGAGTGGTCCGCCACCAGCGCCACCACGGAGCGCCCCTCCCCCAGCGGCTCGATGCTCATCTCCACCGATGAGCACCGGGCCAGTTCGTAGGTGCGCCCACCCCAGTTGAGTCCCCGTTGGAGGGAGGCCAGCATCCCCTCGGCGGGAGCCCAACGGGACCGGTTTCCCTGCTTGCGGATCCGCCGGAGGCTCTCGCCCACATCCAGATACTCCTCCATGGTGCGGAGGAGTGGCTCCGGCTCCCGATCCACCACCCGGGAGGCCCGGAGGATGGCAGGGCCTACAAGTCGGTCCACCACTCCCGTCCCTTCCCCTTCCAGGACCGGGAGGAGGGATTCGGCGCGGACCTCTCCCATGGCCCGCCGAAGGTGCTCGGCGTCCAGGCCCACCTCCCGGCCGATGCGAAAGATCTCGGCCTCGGATAGCCGGGGGCGGTCCGCATCTCCATCGGCGGAGAACTGGAGTTCCGAGGCCCGACGGATCACCCGGTCCAGCGCCGCTCGGTCGAACCTGCCACCAGCCTCCGGGGACGGGGCAGGACGGTCCAGCTCTCCGTCAGACCCCCGGGCCGGCTCTCCGCCGGGTGCCTTCGGCGAGCTTGTCCCACCGTCCCGGGAACGGTGATCGCCCTTGTCACGCCGCGACCCGTTCATGGTCCTCTCAGGAGATTTCCCGGAGAAGGGCGCGTGCCTCCTCCTGGAAGATCCGGTCTCCCGGTTGCTGGAGGGGAGCACGGGCGGCGGCCTCAAGGACCCGCCGGGCATCATCCATGCGGCGGCGATCCCGGTAGAGTCGGGCCAGATCAAGCTGAAAGAGGATCATGTCGGGGGCTAGGAGGGCGGCCCGCTCCAGATGCTCCTCGGCCAGTGTCCAACTGGCCTCATCCAGTGCCGCACTTCGTACGAAGGTTCGCCCGAAGAAGCGGGAGAGGCCCGAGACGCTCATGATCTCGGAGTAGAGTTTTCCCAGGGCATGATGGGCCCCGGCGTGCTCCGGTTCCTGCTCCAGGATCGTCATGGCTCCCTCGCGGATTCGATCCGCATATCCCGCCGCCTCCCGAGGACCGGCACCCATGGCGAGTCGGCCCACGGCCGCCACCTCCCAGTAGAGGCCATTGATTCCGCGGGGACGGATGGCCTGGGCTCGTTGGGCGTACCCCACGGCACGCTCGTAGAAGTCGGTCCTTCCGTTCTCCGCTTCTTCCACCACCCCCACGGCCAGGGCGAAGGACGACGCCCGCCAGAGAGCCTCATACCCTTCCCCCTCCTCCTCCAAAACCCGAAGGGCCAAGCGGAGGGCTTCCGCCGGATCACCGGCCTCGAAGATAGAGTCTGCCCGCTGCAGCCGCGGGTCGTCCACCGGGGCCGCACGGAAGGAGAAGGAAGGCACGTCATCGCCTCCGGCTGAGGGGGTGGAAGGGAGGGCGAGGGCCAGGGAGGCCATCAGCACCAACGGGAGGAGCGAACCGAGGCTCATGGCCGTCCGTCGCCTTCATCGGCGTAGATGGCGGTGAAGGGTTCTCCGCCCGCAAGGAAGTGACCCCGGTACATCCCCGGGGTGTTCAGGGTCATGGTGATGTGACCATCCCGGTCGATGCCCACCACTCCGCCGGTACCTCCGTGATCCAGGAGCTGCTCCATGACCACGGCATCGGCGGCTTCCTGCAGCGTCTCACCCCGGTGCTCCATGCGGGCGCAGATCTCCCGGGCCACCACATTGCGGATGAAGTACTCACCGTGGCCGGTGGCAGAGATGGCACAGGAGGCGTTGGAGGCATAGGTGCCGGCGCCGATGATGGGCACATCGCCCACCCGGCCGAAGCGCTTGTTGGTCATGCCCCCTGTGGAGGTGGCGGCGGCTAGATTGCCGGTCCGGTCCCGGGCCACGGCGCCCACGGTGCCGATCATCCGGTCTTCCTCCAGGTGCCATCCCAGAGTGAACTCCTCCCGCTCACGGGCGCGCTCCAGGGCGTCCCAGCGCTCCTGGGTGAAGAACCATTCGGGACCCACCCGCTCCAGGTCGAACTGGTCGGCAAAGGTCTCGGCGCCCTCACCGGTGAAGAGGACGTGGGGCGATTCCTCCATGACCAGACGGGCCAGGAGGATGGGGTTGCGCAGCGTCGTGACCCCGGCCACGGCTCCGGCATCAAGGTCCCGACCGTCCATGACCGCGGCGTCGAGCTCGTTCGTCCCCTCGCTGGTGAAGACGGACCCCCGACCGGCGTTGAAGAGGGGCTCGTCTTCCAGGATGACTACCGCCGCCACCACGGCGTCCATGGCGGATCCGCCGGCGTCCAGTACCTCATACCCTGCTTGGAGCGCCGAGCGTAGCGCCTCGTGGTAGCGGCCCTCCAACTCCTCGGTGAGGTTCTCCCGGAGGATGGTCCCGGCGCCCCCGTGGATCACGATCCCGAAATCGGCGGCGACGGCACTCCGCTCGGGGGAGGCATCGGTTTCTGCCGGCTCACAGGCCATGAGGGTGAGAGAGGCGAGGGCAAGGACGAGAGCGAGAGCTAGGCGTGGTAGCATGGGCTGGTCCGTGGTGGATGGAACGAGGAGGATCGGGGACTGGACCGGATAGGGAATCTACCAATGATGGCGGAAGGATGGGGTGGCGTCAAAGCTCTCGCGGGGGTGGAGTTTCGTCTGTCCGCAGGCCATTCTTCGGACGGAGCCCCCCCATGGTGTCCCCATGGCTATGGGAGCAGCCGTACAGGCCGGCTGCACTCCTGCTTCTACCACGCGGACCCCCGACAGGAGCCATGCTCGTGCGCATTCTCTACATCTTTCCCCACCCTGACGACGAGTGTTTCGGGCCGGCTCCCGCCATTGCCCGGCAGCGCCGGGACGGGGATAAGGTCTTTCTCCTGACCCTTACCAGGGGTGAGGCAACGAAGCAGCGCCATCGCCTGGGGCTTTCCAAAGCGGAGATGGGGCGGGTTCGCCTGGCCGAGATGCTTGAGGTGGAGAAGGCCTTGGATCTCAGCGGGATGACGGTGCTCCAGTTCCCCGACGGGCGCCTGGCCCGGGAAGATCCCCGGCGGCTGGAGGAGGCAGTGGAGGCGGAGATCCGGAGGGTGCGCCCGGATGTGGTGGTGACCTATGCCGTTCACGGGATCAGTGGATTCCCGGACCACCTGGTCACCCACGCCGTGGTGAAGCGGGTCTTCTGTGAACTCCGGGATCTCTTTCCCGAGGTGGCTCCGCGTCGCCTTGCCTTCTTCACCCTGGCCGAGTCGGAGGCGGACGACGGGATCTTCAGGCTCAAGACCTCGGCGGAAGGGGATATCGCCGTGGCCGTGGAGGCGTCTCCGGAAGATATGGCGCTGGCCCATCGCGCCCTCCACTGCTACGAAACGTACCTGGAGGTGATCGAGAAGGCCGATCCCCTGGGGCGAGCCGGCTCCACCATCTACTTCGAACTCTTCGGAGAGTCACCGCCGTCTCGCCTGGAATCCCTCTCCTGGGGGCTCTGAGTAGATCCGAGAGCCTACGGGGCGTCGAGGAAGGCGACCACCGCCTCTACCCAGGCCGCAGGATCTTCCAGATGGACGGCGTGGCCCACCTCCGGGACGGTGTGACGGTGGGCCGCCGGGAGGGCCTTCGCCATGCGATCAGCCAGCTCCTGGAACTTCCGGTCCAAGGCGCCGGTGAGAAGGAGCACCGGTTTCCCGAAGTGGGGGAGTTGGGGCCAGTAGGAGGGCTGGCTCCCGGTGCCCAGGGCTCGGAGAGACAGGGCCAGTGCGTCAGGGTCCTGCCGGAGTCGGGCCTCCCGGGTGGCCCGCCGCATCGGTTCCGGGAGCCGTTTCTGGGATGCGAAGAGGGAAAGGCCCATCCAGAAATCCACGAAGGAGGCGATTCCCTCTTCCTCGATCCTCCGGGCCAGGGTCTCATCCCGGCTTCTGCGGAGTTCCTGGCCCCGGGGTGTGGCGAGGCCCGGCGAGGCGCTCTCCAGCACGAGACGGCGCACCCGATGCGGGTGGGTGAGCGCCCCGGCAAGGGCGATGCGGCCCCCCATGGAGTACCCGATCCAGTCGGCGGAGGAAATCCCCTCCGCATCGAGGAGTCGGACGAGAGCGTCGAGAGTAGCGGAGAATCCTCCTTCTCCTGGGGACGGGGCGGGCGTTGCGCCGTGCCCGGGAAGATCTACCGCCAGGACCGGCCGATCCTGGGAGAGTCCATTGAGGAGGAAGGTGGGCCAACTCCGGGATGACCCGGTGAAACCATGGAGAAGGAGCACGGGAGGCCGTTCTCCTGAACCCAGCCATCGGGCTTGCAATGGCTCGGCCTCCGGACTCAGGGGGCGTCGGTCCGCTGGAAGGTCACGGTCCGGGTGTAGTTGGCCGGGTAGGTGCCTGCCTGAAGGAGAAGGGGTCGAAGTGTCCAGCGGATGTGGAGTTGGTTCACTTCGCCGCTGTCATCCCGGGTGAACCAGACGAACTCTTCCCGCTGAGCCGGGTTTCGCCAGTGCCCTCGGAAGGTGTCGTGATGCCAGTGCTCCAGTGTCAGGACCTGATCGTTGTCACCACCCCAGAAGGCGATGGACAGCTCGTCTCCTTCAAGAGTCACCTCCACATCGGCGTAGAGCGGGTCATAGAACGTCCCGGTGAAGTCCGTGAGGGGGCCCGACGGGTCCGTCCCCTCCTCCCGGGCTGCATCCACCGAATCCCTGGCGGCCATGGCCCGCTGGTAGGAGGCCAGGTAGGATGCGCGGATGTTCCGGTCCCAGGGACGATCGTCGATCTCCAGAAACCGGTCCATGATGCGGTTGGCCACCGCATTCATGAAGGAGTTGAAGGTGTTGGTGGTGATCACGATCCCCAGTTCCTCTTCGGGAAGGAGCACCAGGGTGGTGTTCATCCCGTCGGTGGCGCCCCCGTGCTGGGACATGCGGCGTCCTTCATAGCTGCTGATGCGCCATCCCAGCCCGTAACTGGCGAGTCCACCGGAGAGGCCGGCATCCCCGAGGGCGTTCTGGGCCCGGTGCATTTCCCGCACGCTCCCCGGCGAAAGGAGGCGGATTCCATCCACCTCACCCGGTTCACCCAGATGGAGGCGCATCCAGGTGGTGAGTTGGTCCACCGAGGTGTTGATGGAGGCGGAAGCACCCACATTGTCGAAGTTCCGCCGGGGTATGGGCACCACCTCACCCCGGATCTCCTGGTGAGGCCAGGCTGCGTTCTCCCCTTGGGCGATCCGGGTAACGGAGGTATTGCTCCGGTCCATTCCCAGGGGGCGGAAGATCCGCTCTTCCACGAAATCGTCCCAGCTCTGCCCCGAGACGGCGCGGACCACCTCCCCTGCCACCATGTACATGACGTTGGAGTAGACGTAGCCGTTACGGAACGTCTGCTCGGGTCCCAGGTGGCGGATTCGCTCCATGAGTTCGGTACGCTCCCTGGCAGGGAGCCACTGGATGCGGTTTCCCGTCATCCGACCGACCCCCACCCGGTGGGCCAGGAGGTCCCTGACGGTCACCGTTTCCGTGACGTACGGATCGTAGAGCCGGAAGTCGGGGAGGTGTCGGGTGACCGGATCGTCCCAGTCCAAGCGACCTTCGTCCACAAGGATGCCAAGCGCCGCAGCCGTGAAGGCCTTGGAGACCGAGGCGATCCCGAAGAGGGTGTGCTGATCCACGGCTCGATCTTCACCGAGGCGGAGGACCCCATAGCCCTGACTGTGGATGACCCGGTCCCGGTGGACGACAGCCACCGCCATACCGGGGATTCCCCACTCGGCCATCCCCGCCTCGATGAAGTCGTCCAGCCCCTGGAGAGGAGCGGCTTGGGCATGGAGCTGCGGCGCCGCCGGGAGGAGGAGCGCCGCCAGAAGAGCAACGCCCCACCCCCGACGGGTCTGGGGGTGGGTTCGCTTCATGGAATGGAGTTTCAGTTGGCGGTGGTGCGGGCGCTGTAGTAGCGGAAGACGGCAGGCCGATCGAGGGGGAGGCCACTCAGGTCACCCTGCATCTCGAACCGGTTGTTCAGCCGGCCCGTGAACTCCATGTTCTGACCCCGGAAGTTCCGCAGTACGAAGGTGACCTGGCCTCCCTGATTGGACCCACCGGTCACCGTGCCGCTTACCTGCCCAGTGGCGCCCCGCTCCCGCCAACTCCCGCCAAAGGCTCCATCGGGGCCGGGGTGCTCGAAGAACACGCTCAGGCCACCGGTTTCGGCTTGGAGGGCACCCATACTGTCCCAACTTCCAGCCAAGGAAACCTCACCCAGGTCCGTGACGGTGTCACAGGCCGCGAACGCGAAGGCCGCGAGGAGTACCATGGCTCCCATGAGGCTCTTCCGAATCATGTCCCACCATTCCTTCAAGAGGGTTGTGCACAGGAGGAGGGAGTCCGAGGGACGCCTTCCTCCCCAAACAAATCCATAGTAACCGACTCTTGGGGCATCTGTCCATGTGAGGGGGCATCTCGTATGGCGCGGAGTCAGCCTTCGAATCGATCCAGGGCAGCGGCTACGGCCCCGTGGCCTACGGCGCCGATACAGAAGAGGAAGAGGCCCAGAACCAGGAGGTCTTCAAGGAGGAGGCCGTCGGCCCCAACCACGAAGGAGGTGACCAGAATGACCGGGAGGGAAAGTCCGAATCCATACCGGATGGCCCGGTAGGAGAGGGAACCGTGGACGGGAGTCAGGAGGAGGGCTACCGGCGCCGCCAGCGCCCCCGCCACGGCGAAGCCGAAGGGGCCCAGCCCCCATTCCGGAAGGGCCAGGGAGAGGGCCATCCCACCGCCGGCGCCCACCACCGCTTCCAGCGCCAGCCGGCTGGGTGTCCGCTCCATGAGCTCCCTCAAGGGGGGGCGCGGGAGGGTGTCCAGGTCGGGCGGGAGGTCGGATTCCAGATCGGGATCGTCGTGCGGTCTCCGGTCTCTGTCTCCATCCCGGTTGCGGCCGAAGGAGGAAGGCTCAGTCACGTCTCAGAACCCGCTGGGTAGGGTGGCGAAATGCAGTCTCATCCCATCTTCCGAAAGGCCAGGCGGCCAAGGTGCCCCACCGCTAGGAGTCCGAGTCCCATAGCCCAGTAGCGGGCTTCCACCTGGAAGGCCAGGAAGAAGCAGCTCAGAAGACCCGCAACCGCTACCCACCGGGGGTAGAGCCGCTGCTCGGACGAGAGGCGGAGGGCCGCCAGATTGGTGATCCCGTAGTATATGAGGACGGTGAAGGCCGAGAAGGACCAGGTGGCTCGAACATCACCCAGCAGGACCATGAGGAGGATGGCGGCGCCTACCACCCCCACCGCCACCCGCGGACTGCCGCTTGCCACATGAACCTTCCCCAGCGCCCTGGGAAGGTCACCCCGGCGGCCCATGGCGAGGGCAACCCGGGAGAGCCCCAGAATCAGGTTGAGGAGCACCCCGGCCATGGCGGTGATGGCGGCGATCCCCATGGCTGCGGCCAAGGTGGTGGATCCCATGGCCTCAGCCACCACCTGGAGGGGAGCTGAGGTCTCGTCCGTGGCTCGGGCGAATCCCTCGGGCCCCAGAACCGCCAGGGCTACCGCCGCCACGCCGATGTAGAGGATGGTGACGACGGTGAGGGTAGCCCATATGGCACGGGGGATGGTTCGTCGGGGCTCCTTCACCTCCTCTCCAAGGGTGGCGATCCGGCCGTACCCGGTGAAGGCCACGAAGAGGAGTGCGGTGGCGTGGAATAGCGCTCCGGCACCCACATCTCCCGCGTCGGTCCAGAGGCCTTCCAGTCCGACCCCCGATTCGGCAGTCCCGGTGGCTGTGATGGTGCCGCTCACGAGGAACCAGGCGAAGAGGAGCAGGGTGATCCCGACGATGACGAGATTGGCAAGGTTCGAGCGTCGGATCCCACCGCCCACCAGGAGGGTGAGGAGCAGGACGGCGCCGGCTCCCAGCGTCACCAGGAGCCAGCCACCGGGCGCTCCGTCGCCAAGGAGCAGCAGGACGGCGCCCCCCACCCCGAGTCCGGCGGTGGCCGCTGATGCGCCCTTGGCCAGAAGGAACATGAGCCCGGCGGTGAAGCCCAGCCCTGGCGATAGGAAGCGGTATCCATACTCGTAGGTTCCGCCACTTACAGGATGGGTGGCGGCGAGTTGAGCCGAGGATAGTCCGTTGGCCAGAGCCAGGAGCGCTGCCAGGGGGAGGGCCAGAAGGATCGCGCTACCTGCCACGCCGGCGGCGATGCCCAGGGAGAGGAAGAGCCCGGTGCCCACGATGGAGCCCAAGCCCATGAATACAGCTCCCGGGAGACCCACCTCTCGGAGCAGAGTACCGCTGTTCCCTGCAGGACCGGACATGGCGAGAAAAGCCGGAGGAGAGGGGGAGCGGAAGTAGGGAATCGAACCGGCGCCGCCACCCTGCACCGTGGGGTGGCGGCGCTCCTGTTCAGCGTGGTTCTGCGCCGGGGTTCACCGGAGCTCGGTGCCAGGCTGGACCACTGTACTCCGGGCCGCAGGCGGACCTACCGGGATGAACCACATGTACTCGGCTGCGTGGCAATCGTTGCAGGCGGTGGTGAAGGCGTCGTACTCCCTGAGGATGTCGTCGGGATTCCCGGCGTCCAGCGCGGCCCGGAATCGGTCCACCGGCTCGCCGAGAAAGTACTCCCGTGCCGATTCGGCCCGCCCGGGCCTGCGGATGATTCCTCGCTCAACCGCACCGGCGATCTTGTCCACCTGGTAGTCGGCGTAGGCCCAATTCTCATCCTCGATGGCCCAGTGGAGTTCCCGGTAGCGATGGGCCACCTCCCACATTGCGGCGCTGAAACCAGGGATCTGGTCTCCGATCTGTTGGAACCGCTCATCTACCGTACCGGAGATCCAGCGTGCGCCTCCTTCCGCCTCGCCCACGAGATCGGGGCTTGGGGCGGGATCGCAGCCGGTGAGGGCAAAGGTGAGGGTCAGGGTGCCGGCGAGGATCGGGAGGCGGTGCGTCATGGGGACGTCTCCAGGTGCTGTGCGTTCACGAGTCGGACGCCGGCGGCCTCCAATTCCTTCCGGAGCAGGTCGTCTCCGGAAGGATCCACAGATCGGGTGAGGTCCCAGACCATGGTGGTGTCGAAACCGGCGGCGGCGGCGTCTTCGGCTGTCCAGCGGACACAGTAGTCCCTGGCCAGCCCACAGACCACTACCTGCTGGATCCCTCGTTCCCGGAGGTATCCCTCCAGCCCCGTCGGGGGGCGGTCCCCTCCCGGGCCCCAGTTGTTGCGGAACCCGGAATATGAATCCACCGCCGGGTCTGTCCCCTTCCGGATCACCGCATCGACCCGGGTCCAGGGAAGATCGGGGTGCAGCTCCGCTCCGGGTGATCCCTGAACGCAGTGGTCGGGCCAGAGGACCTGCTGGTGCCCGTGCAGTTGGATGGTTTCCAGGGGATCTCGCCCCTGGTGGGCCGACGCGAAGGAGGCATGCCCCGCGGGGTGCCAGTCCTGGGTCGCAACCTGGAGGTGGAAGGCACCGGACTCCATGAGCCTGCGGATCCCCGGGAGGATGCGGTCCCCCTCCGCAACGGCCAGGCGCCCGCCTGGAAGGAAATCCGGCTGAACATCCACCACGAGGAGGGCGGTTGTCACGGTGTCCTGCCTTTGGGAAGAAGTCATGGTTGGATGGGCCACCGGGCCGATGACTCAGCTTATAGGGTTCCCGGATCGCCCGCCGTCAGCGACCTTCCCGCCGACCGGTTCCCGATTGGCGTCGGGGACGTGGACGGGGGCGGTTGTCGGTGCGCTCGGGCGGATCCTCCACCGGATCGTGGGTGAGGACCCAGATGAGCATGGCCACCCCCAGCAGACCCATGAGCCCGGAAAAGATCTGGGAGAGGGTCAGCCCGGCGGCCACGGTACGCTCATCCCGGACGAACATGAGGCCGAAGCGGATCCACCCGTAGAGGGCGATGAAGGACCATGTGATCACTCCCGGACGGGGACGTAACCTCTCCCTCAGGAGTAGGAGACCGCCTGCCAGCCCGAAGTTCTTCAACATCTGGTAGAGCTGGGTGGGATGGCGGCACTCCTGGGGTGGCCTCGCCATGTACTGGTTCTGCGAATAATCCACGCAGAAGGGTCCGTCATACGGAGTTCCGTACATCTCGGCGTTGATGAAGTTGGCGATGCGTCCCAGCGCCAGTGCCAGTGCCACCGGTACCGCAATCCGGTCCGTCAGGCGGTAGATCCCGATCCCGCGACTGCGGGCGAACCAGATGACCGCGAGGACGATTCCCACGAGTCCGCCATGGAAGGCCAGTCCCCCCCGCCACACGGCGATCCAGGCTGCCGGGTCAAAGCCGTAGCGGTCGAATTCGAAGACGAAGACGTGGAAGAATCGGGCACCTACGAGGGCAGCCACGATGGCGATGAGGACGAAGTTCTCAGCGTCGGCCTCGGTGAGATTACGGATGCGCCGCTGGCGGGCCGCATTCCGTAGCGACCACCAGGTGAAGAGCATCCCCAGCATGTAGGGAAGGGAATACCAGCGGACCCCGAACCCTTCTCCAATCCGGAAGAGGAAGGGGTCGAAGTTGTGAACGATGGGGTCCACGAGCACAACTCCTGAAGATGGAATGCAGGGAGGAGCCCGGCGGGGCCCGGCTCAAGGTGAGCCGTCAGGAGGGAAGGCTCTCCACCGGGAGAGATCCTGTCAACTGTCGCCCGGTCGCTCCATTCCCTCAAGGAGGTTGGCGATCTGACGGATCAATTCTTCCCAGTCCTGGAGCTTGTTCATGACCGGGACCCCAAGAGCCCGCTCCGGAGGGCCTCCCCCCGTGAGGATCATGACCCGACCGGCCAGATGCGGATAGCGACGAGCGAGGGTTTCGAAGAGGTCCTCCCCGGAGATGGATCCCAGGTTCAGATCCAGGAGGATGACCTGAGGATTCCAGGCGGCGAGTTCGCCAAGGAGATCACCGGTCCGGTCCCGGGGAGGGATACCCGGCAGGAAGACCCGAGCACCCTCTCTCTCGAAGCGTCGCCGGAGGACCCTCCGGAGCGCTGGGTCGTCATCCACCACGGCGATCCGGAGCCCGGCGGGGAGGAGGGTGCTTCCTGTGGGTCGGTCCGCATTGCCCTTGCCTACTTCTGAGGTTGAAGCGGGGGATAGGGGCAACCAGAGGCGGAAGACGGCGCCTCCCAGACTCCCGGGAGAGGGGAGCAACTCGAGATCGCCACCCAGGCGCCGGCAGGCCCAGCGGGAGAAGGACAGGCCAAGGCCGGCTCCACCCTGGCGACTGGAGATGAAGGGATCGAAGAGGACGGTTCGGAACTCCTCCGGGACCCCGTTTCCATCATCCTCGACCCGGATCTCCAGAATCCTGTCGTCATCTTCCGACCAGGCGGACAGGCGAATGGCGCTCCGGGCGTGCCGGGAGGCATTGCGGATGAGGTTGCCCAGGGCTCGGGTCAGGAACGTACGGGGGCCGGCGACCCGACACCCAGTTGGAAGACGCATCTCCAGGGATGCCTCTACCTTCGGAGCGGATGACAGCCAACGCTGGATCGACTCCTCCAGGAGGGGAGCCACCATCCAGGACGAAGACCGTGGCGCCTCTCCGGCATGCAGCTCCGCGAGGATATCCCGGACCATCCGGCGGAGCTCCCGGGTGTCCTTCTGGACCAGAGCCAGGTCCGAGGAGTTGGGGCGTCCAAGTGTGGCCTCTGAACGGGCCACGGCGAGCCTCCCCTCGAGCAGGGCCAGGAGACTGGCCAGGTCGTGGAGTAGCTCGGCGGAGATGAGACCCACGGACTGGAGTTCGTCCCTCGGTGGCTCGCGCCCCTGGACATCCCCACGGTGGGAGCTATCCAGCCCCGCCCGCTCTCGCCTGGAACTTCGGCCTCTGCCCGTCATCGTTTGTCGGCCCGGTCGTCGCGGAGTTCGGCCAGTTCCCGGAAGAACGCTTCCGATACCGTTTCGAAGGCCCCCATCCGCCGGAGTTGGGTGGGGGTGTACGGAACCACCGACCGGATGGCGCGTCGCAGCGCCTGATCCCCGGAGTATCCGCAGGCCAGCCCTACGCTGAAGACGGTATGGCCCGGATCATCCAGGAGGGCCGAGGCAAAGAGGACCCGCATCCAGAGGAGAAGCCTCCGGGGGGTGGGGAGCTGGGATCGTTGGCACCAACGAAGGAGGGTGGACGGCGAGAAGCCCAGCGTGGAGGCCAGGTCTTTGGGATGCCCCCCGGACATGACCGTCTCTACCGCCGCATCGATGAGGGAACGGGCCCGTCCGGTGAGTGGGGCACCCCGATCGTGGGTCAGGAGGCGTCTCATGTGCTGGGCTCGGGCGGTGTAGAGCCGACGCCGAATGGACTCGCTGGTGACGTCCTCCTCCATCTGAAGGATCTCCGCGATCCCCCAGTCTCCCAGGAGCCAGAGATCCCGATAGCGGGCTGGGTCCGAGTCCAGGGCGGCGATGACCGTAGCCGAGGGAAATGCCTTCAGCACGTTGTAGAGGTGGGGAGAGGGCCCACCATTCCGGTCCTGTCCGTGATACGGATCAACCACCACGACGGCGGCCGGCGGCGCACCGGCTACAGCCTCCCTAAGATCACTCCATTCATCCACGGTGGCCATCTGGAAGCGGCTCCGGGAGAAGCGTTGCAGACGGTCTCGAAGCAAGCGATCCGGGTGCAATACAATGAGTGGGCGGGGGGCGATCTTCATAATTAGACGGAATGTGTATGTTTTACCCGGGAATCCAATTGTTGGGCGCCGCAAGTTGTGGTCGATACTGATTGGCAGGGGCCAGCCTGACCCCCTCGAATCAATCCTCGACAGATCGGAGACCTGACCATGCGCACCGTCCGAATCCTCGCCGCCTTCGCCGCCTTTGCTCTCCTCGCCGCCTGCAGTGACTTGGGACCCACCGGCATCGACCTCGCTGACGACTGCACCCAGAGCACCCTCGTGCAGTGTGGGTACATCGGTTCGGATACCTGAGCACCAACCGCGCTCCGGGCAGGCGTCACACGCTGAGCGGCTGGGCCTGCAGAGACTTCAGTAGCTCCCGGGCCAGCTGGTCGGATTCTGGTCGAGAGGGGGGGGGCCGGTCTGCGGACCGGTTCTCCCTCGCGGCCTCTTCCGCCCGGATGGACTCAAGGAGGGCCTCTGCCTCGAAGCGCACAAGATTCTCTCCCCTCCGTCTGGCCATGGTTTCCGCCCGGCGGGCATGATCCCGGGCGTCGTCAAACCGGGCCAGGGCCATTGCTCCGCGGGCAGCCTCGGCCCAAGCATCTGCGATTCCCGGGCCGTCCCACCAGCGCTCCAGCTCCATGGTCGCCCAATCGAAGGCGGCTTCGTCGCCCCTGAGGCCGGAGGCCCGAGCCAGTGAGCCCAAAGCGATGCCGCGGTAGACATCCCGGACCCGATCCACCGCCTCCCGGAGGACGGGGAAGGCGTGCTCCACGTCTCCCCTCTGCATCCAGAACACGGCGATGTCGTGGGCCAGGTGAGGCAGGTCCCGATGGCTTGAGCCAAAGGTGGCCACAGCCCTGGACGCATAGTCGACGGCGCGATCCAGATTCCCTGCCTTGTCTTCCAGGATGAAGAGGTCCTGAAGCGCCATGGCCTCCAGTTCCCTCATCCCCTGCCGAACGGATCGGCGCAGTGCCTTCACATAACTGCGGCGGGCAGCCGGTAGGACACCCCGTCGCAACATCATCTTCCCATGGCCCAGGTAAGCTCTGATGTAGACGTCCCACTCCGCCGATTGTCGCGCCAGTCCAATGGCCCGTTGCAGCCACGACTCGGATCGGGAGAACTGGCCCATGTCCCGGCAGGCGCGACCAAGGGCCAGCGCGAACCGGGCGTTGGCGGGACAGGCCAGCGACGCAACCTGGAGGAACTCGATGGATGTGCGAGGCGCATCCGTCGTCTCGGCCCAACCCGCGATCCGTCGGCACGCAAGGCCGATGATCTCCGGGTCCACGGAATCCGGTGCGGAGAGGACCTGGGTGAGAGTCTCCATAGGCTCGCGAAGGTCGTCGTCCTCGATACCGAGAGCCAGGATCTCAAGAAGTCGAGCCCGACCCAAGTCCGGAGCGAAGATCCCCTTCCGGTCGCTGGGCGGTACCTGGGACCAGAGCAGTACGGCGCGGAGGGACTTCCAGAGGACTGCGCCGAGTTCACTTCGGAACTCATCCAGGATTGCCAGGCCCTCCGGACCCGGATCCTCGGTGTCCCGGAGTAGCGGTGGCGGGATCCTCCATCGCCGCTTGACCTCCGTACCCGATCCCTTTTTCAACGTCTTTGCCATCTGCCCTCCCGGCCATTCCTGGTGTTTTTGTCCTGAAACTATTGGACGCGAATCGCATCACTTGCTGGAAACTACACCACCCTGGGTGAGTTGTACAGCACAAAATTTGCCAGCGTGCCGACCCTGGAGAATGAGGGGGTAGCGGACGCCAAGGTCCAATCGGCTTTCTCCATGGAACCGGAGGGCGGAACGGCCCCCGCTTCCGCCAAGCTGCGCACAACTCGCCGGACCATTGCACTTCCGCCGAGGATCTGCAACTGTCGTGGGGTTCCGGAGTCCGGATTTGAGGCCCACCTGGGAGAGGAAGCGGCGTGTCGCAAAGAGACGGAAACAAAGCCAGCGGGACCCCGTCGGCAGGTTTGGCCGACCGGGCTCTGAACTTCGTGGAGCGCACCGGGAATCGGCTGCCGGATCCCATCACGCTCTTCGTGATCTTCATGGGCCTAGTACTCCTCGCGTCGTGGCTGGCGGCCAATCTCGGCGTGTCAGCCATGCACCCCGCTCCGGATCAGGACGAGATCGAGGCGGTGAATCTCCTCACCGGCGAGAGCATCCAGCGGATTCTGGTGGAGATGCCGCGCACCTTCACCGACTTCCCGCCGCTGGGGCTGGTTCTGGTGGTGATGATCGGGATCGGCGTGGCAGAGCGGACCGGTCTGATCGAGACGGCCCTCAAGGCCTTCGTCCGGAGCGTTCCGAGCTGGCTCGTAACCTCTGCTATCGTGCTGGGCGGCCTGCTCTCGTCGCTGGCGGTGGATGCCGGGTACGTGGTGCTCATCCCTCTGGGCGCAGTGGTGTTCCACGGAATGGGGAGACATCCCATCGCCGGTCTAGCCGCGGCCTTCGCCGGCGTATCGGGCGGGTTCTCGTCGAACCTCTTCCTCACGGCTCTCGATCCCCTCCTGGCGGGATTCACCGAACCCGCCGCCCAACTCCTGGACCCGGACTACCGGGTGGACCCGACGGCGAACTACTACCTCATGGCGGCCCTGGTCCCCGTCTTCACCCTGGGAGCCACCTGGGTTACGGAACGGGTATTGGAACCCCGACTGGGCGAATATACCGGAGGGGTGGAGGTGGAGGAGCAGGAAGCGCTCACCGTTCAGGAGCGTCGGGGGCTCTGGGCCGCGGGGCTCACGCTCCTGGCCACGCTGGCAGTGATTGCTTGGCTCGCCGTTCCCAGCGACGGGGCTCTCCGGGGCGAGGACGGCGATATCGCGCCCTTCCTGTCGTCCATTGTGGCGCTCATGCTCTTCGTCTTCTTCCTCCCCGGGCTGGTCTACGGGATCGTCACCGGGAAGATCCGGAATGACAGAGAGGTGGCTGCCATGACGTCGGAGACCATGTCGTCCATGGGCGCCTACATCGTCCTGGCCTTCGTCGCGGCCCACTTCATCGCCTTCTTCAACTGGTCAAATCTGGGCCTGATCGTGGCCATTTCCGGGGCCAACGGTCTGGAAGCGGTGGGCTTCACCGGGATCCCCCTGGTGGTGGCCTTCGTTCTGGTCTCGGCGACTATCAACCTGTTCATCGGGAGCGCGTCGGCGAAGTGGGCCATCATGGCGCCGGTCTTCGTGCCCATGCTCATGCTTCTGGGCTACTCACCCGAACTCACCCAGGCCGCGTACCGGATCGGGGATTCCTTCACCAACATCCTGACGCCGCTTCTTCCTTACTACCCCCTGGTCATCATCTTCGCCCAGAAGTACGAAAAGGACATCGGCCTGGGGACGCTGATCTCTGCCATGCTCCCGTATTCCATCGTCTTCGCCCTCACCGCCATCCCCATGCTGGTGATCTGGATGGTGTTCGGGATTCCGTTGGGGCCGGGAGCACCCATGCAGTACCTACCCTGATGCCTTCATCGACGGCTCAGCGTCCGCCTCATCCCGGGCACCGAGTGTGCGGAGGCGGCGGGCCAACTCGGCCTGCCGCTCCAGGAGTTTTTGGCGTAGATCCTGACGGCCCTTGAGGAGCAGGATGCGACGGAGATCGGTGGCGGCGGTCTGCCAGCGGTCGCGGATCGCCAGGGTCATGATCCCCAGCACCGGGAGGATGAGGAGCGCCGCCAGCGCCGGCTGCCACCCGAAGAACTCCCGGAGAAGGGCGGCAAGGATCAGGATCCACCCCCCGCACGCCGTGGCGCCACCCAGCACCTTGTAGGTGGCTCTTTTGTCTGCAGGGAGGTGGTAGCGGGGTTCGGCCCACCCCACCAAGCGGTAGGGAGGGAAGAAGATCACCGCTCCCAGGAGGGCAAGGGGGGCGGCAACCCCGAAGAAGCCCAGGTTCTTGAGGGTCCAGCGCACGGCGACGGAGGCGGAGGGGACAAGGTGGAGATCCCGGGGGGCTAGCCCCACCGAGTCCAGGACCCGTTTGTGCCTGAGGATGTCCGCTTCCAACTCCGCCTGGACTTCCTGGTCGCCCACAGCTCGTGCGGTGTCCAGGAGGGCTGCAGTCCTGCGCATGCGGGCGAGCCAGCGCACGGGATTGGTTGAGCGGGAGCGGCCGTACTCGGCGTGGTGGATGGCTTCGGCGCCTTCGACGATGGGGAAGTCATCCCAAGTCTCCAGGTTCACCGTCACCCGAGAGAGACCGGCATGAATGCGCTGTGTCAGGTCCCGGACGGCCTCCACGTCCCGTTCCCCGGCGACCGCCAGGTCTGCCCAGCGAATCGGTCGACCCACCAGGAGGAGTGATTCGGAGCGGAACCGTTCCTTTCCTCCACGGAAGGTGATGCCCACCGGGAGAATGGGAAACTCCCCAAGCCCCTCAGCGGCGGCACCCAGAGCAATCCGGGCGGCGCCGGTCTTGAGAGGGGCCAGGGAGGGAGCGGAGTGGGAGAGACCTTCGGGGAAGATACCGATGGCACTCCCTTCCCGAAGTGCCTCCCGAACCGCCTCGAACATCAGAAGGTTGACATTCTTCGGCCCATCTTGGACCCCCTCCGGCAGCGGGTCGCCCCGTCGGTGGACCGGGATGGCGCCGGAACCGCGTATGAGCCAACCAATGCTGCGCTGCTCGAAAAGTCCGGCCCGTGCCAGCCAGCGTACCGGACGACCGGCAGCGATGGCCACCAGTGCCGGATCCAGGAGGGAGTTGGGGTGGTTGGCCACCAATAGGACGGGCCCGCTCCCGGGGACCGGAGACCCTGCCACGGTGATCCGGTAATACGTCCGGGCGGCGAAGGTGGTGAGACCGTGGACGTGGCGGTGAAGCCAGGCTCGGGACACGGGGCGGCGCGGGGGGGAAGACGGGGTCGGCCCCGCCTCAGTTCCCCTCCAAGAGGGTCTGAATGGGGGTGGGGGGCGTTAGGGCGTCCCTGCCGGCGTCATCCACCGTGACCTCCCGGATCTCCAGGATCTGTTCGATCCCCATGGTGGACTGGAGTAGCCGGGTGGGGAGGATCATCCCGTGGAACTCCCGGTAGTCCGAATAGTCGGTGACGCTGGGAATCTCCCCGAGCTCCGTAACCTGGACATCCTCGGACCGCAGCAGGAGACCGGACTCACGGTGGTAGCAGTCAAAGGTCTCCCGGCCCGACCTCCAGCCCAGGCGAACCCGGTAGCAAGCGCCCTCAGGGAGTTGGAGGGTGCCCACCGTCTCCCGTTCCGGGACCAGGGCTCGGTCCCGGAAGGCGGCGGCGGCGAGGGCCCTCTCCCCCATGTGCTCGAGTTCGTCTCCCTCCATGAGCTGCGGACCGGTGAGCATATCCACGGACCAACCCACTTGCCCATCGAATCCCACCATGAGTTCCCCCACACCGGGGAGCGACGAGCTCATTCGCGAGCCCACATCGGGGATCTGGAGGAGTTCGAAGGATCCTGTGAGCCCCATGGCCGGGATGGAGAGGGTGCCGGAGAAGCGGATGGACGCTGGGGCCAGATGAGCGTCACGGCCCCCGATGGCCTCCACGTACCTTTCAATGAGCGCGTCGGCGTCGGGGAGTTCCTGCGCCGTGGCCGGGGAGTTGATGGCTGCCGGGGCTATGAGGCACAGAAGGAGGATCGAAGGTCGGCGGAGAAAGCGGCTCATGGGCTGTTCTCGGTTGTGACCGCGCTCTGTGCCAGCATCCACTCAAGCGCGTGGTCAAGCGTGGGGTCTCCCTGGGCCAGGAGAACCTCCCGGGAGAGGGGGACCGGCGTATGGGGTCGGACCCCTGCGCCCTCCAATCGGTTTCCATCGGAGGCGGTGAAGTCGGCCACGGCGTGCATGAGGCGATCACCGGTGGGGAGGATGACGACGTGGGCCGGAAGGACCTGCCCAGCCGTGGTCTCTCCCACCAGATGGCCACGGCCCAGCGCCTTCAGTCCTCCCACGAAGATCTCGGTGGTGCTGGCGGAGTGGGTGTCCACCAGAAGCGCCAGAGGACCCTGGAAGGGTTGTACGCGGGAGCCGTCCGGGCCGATCCGCTGGGGGTTCACCACGAACCGCAATGCCGTATCCCGGGTGCGCATCTCGCCCAGCTCCACCCGGTCGTCCAGAAAGTGTCCTGCCACGCCCATGGCCATAGCTCCCACTCCACCAGGGTTCCCCCTCAGATCCAGGATGATGCCATCACCGGACCGGTGGCGATGAACTGCCTCCGCAATGAGGGGGGCTGCCAACGGAAACCACCCGTTGAACCGGATCAGCCCGATCCGCGGACCCTCGTCCCCCCGCGGGCGGAGTTCCCTGTCTTCGACCTCCAGGCGGAAGGGAGGAAGGTATCCGAATTGGACCCACTCTCCCGCCGGTTCGGCCAGTTCCACCTCCAACTCCCGAACCTGGTCGCCGCCATCACGGATCTCCAAGGCGAGCCGCCGGCCGGGAGTGCCTCGAATGCGCGCCGCCAGGACGGCGTCGATCCATGCCGCCGCCTCCTGATCCAACTCCCGGAACCCCTTGGTGAGCTCCGCCACCACCTGCCCTTCCACCGCCAGGATCTCGTGTCCGGCTGCCAGGCCGGCCCGGGCGGCACCGCCCTCCGGACGGACTTCCGTCACCAGAGCGGCGCCGTCGATCCAACGAACCCTCATCCCCGGATCTCCCCGGCCGGCGGCCGTCACGTCCGGGTCCGCCACCGTCGCCGGGATGAAGACGAAGTGTGACTCTCCCAGCCGGTCCAGCATCTCGTCCATGATGCGGTGGAAGTCATCTGAAGACTCTGATGCCTCCACCAGGGGGCGGAACTCATCTCGCACGCCGTACCAGTCCACCCCTCCCCACTCCGGGTCGTAGTGGGTGTCCCGGATCCGGGTCCACGTCGTATCGAAGGCCGCGAGGCGCAGCGAATCGGAGCCGGTTTGCATTCCCGGGGTCGGGTCGGTCGACGGTGCGCCCACAGACCCGAGGGTCAGCAGGAGAAGTGCGCTGAATGGGAAGAGCATGACCGGGACGCTCGATCTGTCGGGGAAAGGGTCGGCCCGATAGGATAGCACCTCGACATCCGTGGGGCACCTCGGTGGAAGGTACGTAGGAGGGACTCCCGCCCTTCACCGACGGTTCCCGCATGTGACCTCCAGCCTGCATACGCCATGGATCCCCTCACTGACGACGAACTGGACCATTTCATCGAACTCCGGCTGCGCCACATGGGGATCGATCTCTCGGTCCTGCCGGGAGAGGATGCCCGGGCTCCGGCCGACCGGAGGCGTGTGCTGGCGGCGGTCCGGCGGTTGCTCCGGGACCAGATGCCCGTGGTCGCCGACCTGGCGCTGGACCCCATCGCCTGGCCCCCTATCCTCTATCCGAGCGGTCTCGCCGGTGGGGACAGGGGGAGCCACGAAACGGGGGTGGGACCGTGACTGGAGCGGGCCGGAGTGGAGGAATAGCCGGCGATATCCCCCCCCAGGACGCCCTCGTGGACCGCCGCAGCTTCCTGGTCCGGATGGGTGCCCTTTCGGCGGCGGCAGCGGTGGCGGGGTGCGCTCCGGCGACCGCCGGCGCCGGGGCAGGTGCCTCGAGCTCGGTAGCGGCTTCCCCGCCCGGGAGCGAGACGGCGGCAGCGGACACCTTCTTCCGGTCCCTTCCCCTTCCGGACCCCTCCAGGATGGGGGCCACCGATCCGGTGGAGTTCACGGCGTGGGAGGCGGCTGCGCTAATCCGAGAGGGTCGTCTCGGGGTCCTTGAGTATACCGACGCCTTCCTGACCCGGATCCGGCGTTGGGATGGCGTCTACCAGGCCTTCAACGAGGTGACCGACCAGATGGCCCGAGAGCGGGCTCGGGCCCTGGATGACGCACCGGTCCGGGGCCTCCTCCACGGGGTCCCCCTGGCCGTGAAAGACAACATCCATACCGCCGGGGTCCGGACGACCGCCAATTCCCACATCTTCCAAGACTTCGTGCCGGACCGGGACGCCACGCTGGTTAGGGCCCTGATGGATGCGGGAGCGATCATGCTGGGGAAGAGCCAGCTCGGCCCCCTGGCAACCACCAGAGCCCTGACCCCCGACGGCGAGGTGACCACCCTGAACGCCTGGGCTCCGGGGAGCCCCGACGTAAGCCCCGGTGGCTCTTCATCGGGGTCGGCCACGGCCGTCATGGCGCGGCTGGCTCCCGTGGCTCTGGGGACCCAGACCGGAGGTTCCATCACCATGCCCTCCCGGGCCCAGGGAGCCACGGGCCTCAAGCCCACCTTCGGCCGCGTCTCACTGGACGGAGTGATCCCCTTGAGCTACACACGGGACCATGTGGGGCCCATGACGCGGGACGCCCGGGACGCCGCCATGGTCCTTCAGGCCATGGCCGGTGAGGATCCTCGGGATCCGCGGACGCTGGGGCTTCCCCCGGTGCCGGACCTCCTTACCGCCGCCACACCCCTGGAGGACGGGGGACGGGTTCGGGTGCGCTGGGGAACCCGCCTGGGCATTTTTCCCGGGTGGGCGGATGGTGGGGGTGACGGAGGGAAGAACCGGCAGGACTTCCTGAGAGAGACGGAGGCCACCGGTGTCCAGGTGGTGGAAATCCCTCTCCCAGAGGGTTGGGACGAACTCACCTCCGGAGCCCTCAACGCCATTCGGTTGGTGGAGCGGGCAGAGCCCTTCCTCCCGTATTTCAAAGAGGATGTCCGCCTGTTCGGTGTCACCCTCACCTCGTTCATCCAGGGCCTCTTTGTCTCGGGAGACGAATACCTGAAGGGTCAGCGGGCCAAGTTGGCGCTGCTTCGTCTGGTGCTGGACGACATTCTGTCTCGCTGTGATGTGGTGGCGCTGGAGACCCACGTCCCCTTTGACATGATCGGCCTTCCTCTGCTGGCGCTCCCCGTGGGGAAGCGGGAGGTGGCCGGGGTGGAGGTGCCGGATGGTGTTCTCCTCGGGGGAGCCCCCTTCGGTGAAGAGCGGCTTCTGGCAGTGGCGGCGGCATTCCAGGCCCGCACCGACTGGCACCGAAAGCGGCCGGCTGACCCGACCCTGGAAGAGGAGGCAAGGTTGAACCGTCTCGGAGCTCGGGGCCGTCTGGATCTGGATACGGTGGCCCGGGAGGCCCAATGAGGACGTTTCGCGCCCTTCTGGTACTGGGGTTGGCTGGTGTCGTCGCCGGGTGCGGTGCCGATGGCCCTGCGCCGGGCCATGGAGACGGCCTGGCGGATGTTCCCGGTGGAGCCCACCATCACCCACCCGGTGGGGTGGGCGGGGTCGAGGTCCCGGTGGAGGACCACTCGGGCCACCTCGTCGCCGGTGGGGTGGAGGGAGAGGGCGTTGGACGGGTCCACTTCCCCGTCGCCTGCGAGCCACTGGCCCAGGAACGGATCGAGGTGGGACTGGCCATGTTCCACTCCTTCTGGTTCGGGCAGGCGGACGAGGTCTTTCAGGAGGCATTGGCGTTGGATCCCACCTGTGGAATGGCGGAGTGGGGCCGGGCCATCACCCGGATGGGCAATCCCTACGCCGGAGCGATCCCCGAGGCGAGGCGTTCGCAGGCCCGGGAGGCGCTGGATCGCGCCGAAGCGGCGGGGCTGGCCACCCCTCGGGAACGGGACTGGGTGGCTGTCTTTCGCCCGCTCTTCGCAGCAGACGGTTCGGAGGTTACCCGGCGCCTGACCTGGGAGGCGGAGATGGAGGAGATGGCGCGGCGTCATCCGGAGGATACGGAAGCCCAGGTCTTCCTCGGACTCGCCCTCCTGGCGGCGGCCCCCCCGGAGGACACTACCTTTGCCCGGCAGCTACGGGCGGCTGCCATGCTGGAGGATCTCTTCCTCCATCGGCCTGATCACCCTGGGTTGGCCCACTACATCATCCACGCCTACGACGCGCCGGCCCTGGCGGAGCGAGGTCTGGATGCGGCCCTCCGATACGCCGAGATCGCCCCGGACGCCCCCCACGCCCTCCACATGCCCTCCCACATCTTCACGAGGCTCGGGATGTGGGACCGTTCCATCGAGGTCAACCTCCGCTCGGCGGCAGCATCGGGAGGGGACTGGGAGCGGGTCCATGCATGGGACTATCTGGTCTATGCCTACCTGCAACAGGGCCGGGATCGGGAAGCTGCCGGGATCGTGGATCGGGCGCTGGCTGCGGCGGAGGCGCTGCCGGAGCCGAGCCTTGCCTGGAATACCTTCAACTGGCAGGCCATGTCGGCTCGTCTCGTACTGGAACTGGGCGACTGGGATAACGCTGCCGCCCTTCCTCCAACAGGCGCGGGCATGGGCCCGGCCACGGCTGTCCGGCACTTCGCCCGGGGCCTGGGCATGGCTCGCATCGGTGACCTGACGGGGGCACAGATGGAGGCGGGGAGACTGGAGGAGATCCGGGATGCACTGGAGTTGGCAGGTGAGGCATACTGGTCCCGTATCGTGGAGGCGCAGGCCCTGGCGGTGCGGGGGTGGACCCACCATGGCCAGGGGGATACGGCGGCGGCTCTCCTGCTTCTGGACCGAGCAGCGGTGTTGGAAGAGGAGGTGGAGAAGCATCCCGTGACCCCGGGCCCCCTCCTCCCTGCCCGGGAGATGCACGGGGAGTTGCTTCTGGATGACGGAGATCCGGTGGCGGCGCTGGCATCATTCCGTCGGGTTCTGGAACGGGAGCCCCACCGTGGACGAGCCACATTCCTGGCGGGACTCGCGGCTCTCGAAGCAG